>Ga0070706_100000119_pt1 | contig 95596 bp, 100 predicted proteins | sample KBSK5501metaG_FD_65476 | JGI IMG/M metagenome (GOLD analysis project Ga0070706, IMG submission 65476) | Corn, switchgrass and miscanthus rhizosphere microbial communities from Kellogg Biological Station, Michigan, USA - KBS K5-50-1 metaG | ecosystem: Host-associated > Plants > Roots >...
ATATGGGTTGGATTAGTTGCACTCCTTTTCATTGTTTATAACCTGGTCGCCGGTTTTCTTGTTTACCAAAGCGGAGTCAAACTCGTCAATTCCGGTAAAAGCTTAGCCGCGGCGGCACAGGCGAAAGACTTAGGTAAGATTAAGGTAGAAATAGGTAACACCAGGAGAAGTCTTGCCGGTTTCAGTTCCACTTTTACACTTCTTGGGTGGACAAAGATTGTTCCCTATTATGGAGGCTACGCCCGTGATGTCGACCACGCAGTCAAAGGGGGACAGGCGGCACTGAATGCAGGGGATATCTTGGTTTCAACCGCCGAACCTTACGCAGATCTTTTGGGGCTTTCCGAAGGTGACTCCAAAGTTCTCGCCGCAAAAAGTGGTGCCCAATCAATGCAGGAGAGAATAGATTTTGTGGTGAAAACCATTCCCGATCTTTTGCCAAAAATCGACCTGATCTCTGCTCAGGTTAAAGTCGCCAACGATGAAATCTCGCAAATTAACAGTGACCGCTACCCGGTAAGTTTCAGAGGTAAGCCGGTAAGAGCTCAAGTTGAAACTGCACAAAGCCTTGTCAACGAAGCGGCAACACTCCTTGTTAACGGAAAACCAATGCTCCAAAACGCGCCATTTCTACTCGGAATGGATTCTCCCCGCACCTATCTTGTGCTTTTCCAAAACGATAAGGAATTACGTCCTACCGGGGGATTTATGACAGCTTACTCAATAATGAAGGTTGATAAAGCCAAATTTGAACCGGTTTTAAGTAATGATATTTATAACCTTGATGCTCAATATAGACCTTCGATACCGGCACCTGCTCCACTTGTTAAATATATCAAAGGGCCGTACATTCTTTCCCAAAATCTAAGACTTCGAGACATGAACTGGTCGCCGGATTTTGCAGTAAGCATGCAAATGGTTATTGGTGCCGCTCGCGAAGTCGGTGTTAAAAATATTGATGGAATTATTGGAGTGGACACCCAACTCCTTACAAACATATTGGACGTGATCGGCCCAATTGGAGTGCCAGGATTTGGAAACTTCAGCACTAAAATTGACCCTCAATGTAATTGTGCTCAGGTGATTCATGAACTTGAGAGTTTTGCAGATGTCGAAGGTCCGATTATTTGGGACCCCCTTACAGGAAAAATAATTTTGCGTCCGCCGAATTCTGACAACAGAAAAAAGATCATTGGACCACTTATGAATTCGATTCTTGCGAATGCTTTAGGTCAACCCAAAGATAAACTTCCGGATCTATTCCAGGCCGCTTTCAAATCTTTAATCGAGAAACATGTGCTTTTTTACATGCTTGATTCAAAAGTTGAGTCTGCCGTTTCCGATTTTGGCTTAGGCGGAATAATCAATGAAAATTATGACTGGGACTATCTGCATATAAATGATGCCAACCTCGGTGGCCGAAAATCGAATCTTTATGCGACTGAAGACGTTGAGCAGGACATCAAAGTTGCCGGCGACGGAAGCGTTACCAAAACTGTCACCATTACTTATAAAAATCCACAAAGCCAGGACGGATGGCTAAATTCAGTTCTTCCTACATGGGTTAGAGTCTATGTTCCAAAAGGGAGTACTCTCGTTACCGCGCAAGGCTTGGAATCTCAGGCCGATCCATACGAAGATTTGGGACACACAGTTTTTGCCGGATATTTCCAACTCCGCCCTGAAGGTGTTTCCAAAGTTACTTTCCAATATAAACTGCCTTTTAAAGTTTCAAGACAATACAAACTTTTGATACAAAAACAACCCGGAACGGACGGATTTTTGTACACAGTTAAGGTGGGTAGCCATTCAGAAGAGTTTTATTTAAAGACTGACAAGGAGTTAAAAATAGGAATCTAATGAAGCCCCACAGTTATTCTTCCCTCGGAATTATTCTTGCCAGACGAAATTTTGGTGAAGCAGACAGAATTCTCTCCATTTATACAAAAGATCATGGAAGAATATCACTTATTGCCAAAGGTATTCGAAAACCCAAAAGTAAAAAGAGAGGACATTTAGAAGTTTTCAGTTTTGTAAAATTTCAGGCTCTCTCCGGCCGTGGCCTTGATATGATGACCGAAGCGGAGCTAATAGACGACTTTTCCGATATCAGAAAAAGTCTAAATAAAGTTTCGCTTGCTTATTATTTTGCTGAAGTAATTGGCCGGATTACTCATGAAGGCGAACCAAGTATTGGCCTTTTCAATTTAATCTTAAACAATTTTCAAAAGTTAAAAAAAACAAAAGGTCTAAAGACTCTACGTATAAATTTTTTAAACAATCTCCTTATAGAGATGGGTTACTGGCCTGAAAATAAAAAAAATGAAAACCCCGATTATGTTTTAGAGGAGGTAATAGAAAGAAAAATTTCCTCGGTACGTGTTGGAAAGATTATTTCTTCTTAGTAAATTGTGTAAGGTACAATGTTGCCAATAGTGTTGTTAAAGGTACGGCCGCGACTAGACCAATACTTCCTGCAAGAGTTCTTACAGCCTCTTCCATTATTAATCCATCATTAAGAATTGACCAAATTGGATATCGATTCGCATTGATTGTAATTATTAAAAAAATTGGAAGTGCAGCACCTGCATAAGCAAGAACTAAGGTGTTTACAAGGGACGAAATATGTTCTTTGCCGATGGAAAGTCCCGATGCAAAAAGTTTTGTAAAGGATACGTTGGAATTTGCTTTATATAACTCAAAAACAGATGCAGAAAGCCCTGTTGTAACATCATCAAGCACGCCCAAAGCACCGATTAATATTCCTCCGAGAAGAAGCCCTCTAAAATCAATATTTGCGGTTGATCCGAATCTCAGAGAAGAGGCGTCTTCACTTCCAAGTCCGGTAAGAAACATTATTTTTACAAAAAATGCGGCTAATAGACCAATTCCAACAAGAGTTAAAAACGTCGACATAACTGCGATAGTCGTCCTTATTGAAAAACCGTGAGCGAGATATATTGTTGTGATCATTATCGCTAAACAACCAACGATACTTACAGTTAGGGGGTCACGGCCATTAAGAATCTGAGGCACTATGTATTTCAGAATTACTCCAAGGCTTATCACCATCCCCAAAATTGAACCGGCCCCTTTCCATTGGCTCAGGATTAAAACGATGATGAAGAAAAATATTACAATCGGCCAAATATTATCCAGCCTGTATTTATCAGTAATTTGATAAGTAGAACTTTCATCTGGTCCTTGTGTTTTGTCAATTACTACAGTTTCACCTACATTAACCAGTTGATTTTGAGTCAGATTTTGGTCTTTACCATATTCGACAATTATTTCTTTTCCTTTTTCAGGTGCGTCTAAAATTTGAAGTTTAATTTCCTGGAACGGAAAAACTTGAGAATCTGTTATTACTTCTCCTTGATTTATTATACTTTCTACTTTTGCCCGGAAGAACTGATCCTGAGAATTTTGTGCGAAAATTTCTTTTGGTAAAAATAGCGAAATAATGAATAGACTTATAAAAAATAATAGACTTTTCATTATTTGCTCGTGATAATTTGGGTGATTATAAATGCTAAGAGACTTATAAGAACTATTGTTCCACCTGGGGCCAGGTTGAAATAGAAGGAAACAATTACACCCGCAATAACAGAAAAAGCTGAAATCAACTGAGCAATCAAAATTGTCGGGAAAAATGATTTTTTGTATTGCAAAGCGGCAACTGTAGGGATTACGAGAAGAGCGGAAATAAGTAAAATTCCAACGATAGGAATTGCCAAAGAAATCGTTATCGCGGCAAGAATTATAAAAATAGTATTTATAGCATTAACAGGGATTCCCGAAACTCTGGCAGAATCTTCATCAAAAGTAATAAACAGAAGCTCGTTATAAATAATTATTAGAACTGCAAGTACGGCGATTCCTAGGATGGATACTGTTAAGATGTCACTCGTTGTCACGGTCGCGATACTTCCAAATAAATAATTGAAAAGAGAAGTATTAAAACCGTGGGAAAGACCGATAAGGACAACTGCCAACGCCAAGCTTCCTGAAAGAAAAAGTGCCAGTGCACTCTCTCCATAAACTTTTCTTGATAATCTTAACTTATCGATTAGAACTGAGGAAATTGTTGTTGCTCCTATTGCCGTCAAAAGAGGGTTTATTCCTAAGAGTAATCCCAAGGCAATTCCCGCCAGAGAGACATGCGAGAGAGTATCTGCTATGAGTGAATAACGTCTTAGGACCAAAAAAACTCCGATTGTTGGGGCAACAATAGCTATGAATAAACCTGCTATTAAACCCTTAATTACAAAATCATATTGAAAAAGATTCAGCATGGCTGTAAATTAAACATGGTGATGGGCTATGAATTTAATTCCGTGTTCCTCTTTTACAAAGTCTTTTGCCTCTCCGTAAAAAATTAAGTCTCTATTAATTGCAGCAATTTCTGTTACTTCCTGTGTAATAACATCAACATCATGAGAAATCAAAACCAAAGTAATGCCTAGGTCACTGTTTAATTTCCTCAAGATTTTATAAAATTGTTCTTGAGAAGGTTGGTCTACTCCGCTTGTAGGTTCATCCAAAAAAATTATTTCTGGATGTTGGGCAAGAGCTCTCGCGATAAAAGTTTTCTGTTGCTGTCCCCCGGAGAGATCTCCAATGAGCCTTTCTTTAAAATCTGACATTCCGACTTGATCTATTGCATCTTCTACCATCTTTCTATCGTCTTTTGAAAGTCCTCTAAATAAACCTCTTGTCGAATAACGACCCATTGAAACAACATCCCTAACGGTTGCCGGGAATTTTTGGTCAAAGTCAGTTGCCTTTTGCCCGACATATGCAACATTCTGACATAACATATTGATTGTTCCTTCCTGAGGTTTAATGAATCCCAAGATTAGTTTAATGAGTGTGCTTTTTCCACCTCCGTTTGGCCCCACGATTCCTAGATAATCGCCTTTATGAATATTCAAATTGATGTTCTTAAGAACTGGAGATCCGGTTATGTAGGAGTAGGAAACATTTTTTACTTCAATAATGTTTTTTGTATGATCAGCGTTCATAATTAAATTCTAACAGATTACTTACATTCGAGTGCTATTTTAAGGTTTTGTAGATTTTGACCTATGACGGTTAAGTAGTTTTCACCGCTAGTCTCAGCTTTTGGAGTCAATCCCTCAAGTGGGTCAAGAACTAGAGTTTGAGCGCCGGTTTCGTGAGCAATGGTTTGAGAAAGTTTGGAACTAACTAAACTTTCAAAGAAAATATATTTGATATTATTTTTCTTTACAAAATTAGTAATGTTTGCAAGTTCTTGAAGAGAAGGTTCTGCATCGGGTGAAAGACCGGCAATTGGAACCTGAGTTAAACTATAATCACTTGCCAAATATCCAAAAGCCGCGTGCGAAGTTACGAAATCTTTTTTCTGGCAATTCTCGAGCCCTATTTTGAAATCCTGATTTAATTTATCTAGCTCGGTTAAAAGTTTATTGGCATTTGATGTGTAGTAATCTTTATTGGAAGGATCGAGTTTAATAAGTTCGTTTAGAATTGCTTTCACTTGAATTTTAGCACGTGTTAGGCTTAGCCAAATATGCGGATCAATCCCTGTTTTACCTTCCTCATCTGTCACGGTTTCAGTGAATAGACCTTCGCCTGCGATAAGCACTTCTGTTTTTTTTCCCTTAAGATCGTTTTCTATTTTTACTGCATAAGGTTCAACTGTACCGTTAAGTATTAAGAGTTTGCTTGAATTAATTTGTATCAAATCTCCAGAGGTTGGCTCGTAATCGTGGGGTTCGGCACCCGAGGGGGTGATGTTTGTAACTTGAACTTTATTTCCGCCAATTTCACTCGAAAAGAAATAATAAGGATAAAACGAAGCGGTAATTTGCATTTTTCCGTTAGATATACTGGACGGTTGGCTTTTCAGACCGAAATAAATAGAACCAACTATAGCTAAAATAATTATTAAGAGTAATAAAACTTTTTTCATTTTGTACAATTTTTGCAATAACCAAAAAACTCTAAGTCATGTCTTAATACCTGAAAATTGCGGTATTTTTTAATATTATTTTCCTCTTTTTCCAAATTCTCATCAAAACTTATATCTTGTACACTTTTACATTGAACGCAAATCAAATGATGGTGATGTTTTGAACCTTTAATTTCATATCTTTTGATTCCGTCACCAAAATCAGCTTCTTCGATAAAGTCCTTTTTCAAGAACAAACTTAGATCTCGATATACAGTAGTTTTATTCACTCCAATTTCTTTGACTAGTTTATCTGCTGAGATAGGGGAGAACGATTCTTTTAAAATTTCAAACATTGCAAGCCTTGCAGGCGTTACTCTCTTCTTTATTTTCCTCATTTCTATTAAGAATTTACTTTTTGTCATTACCTTCATCATATGCAACTGAGTTGCATATGTCAAGTAGGGATTGGATATTTTCACTTTTATCTAACTTCGGCTACAATATACAGGCATTATGGCTACAAAATTTGAAATTATCTTTGACACAGAAACTAAAAAGTTTTTTGATGAGATTGAAGGTTTTGACCCTGCAAAACTTGGGGTTTCAATTACTTCGATTTATTCGCGTACAGTCGATGAAAATTACAATGAGATTGAGGGCAAGATGGAATCGTTTTGGGAAAAAGATTTTTCGGAGATGTTTAAACTTTTTGAAAAGGCTGACCGGATCATTGGTTTTAATTCATTTACATTCGATGTCCCAGCACTTTCGCCTTATCTCCCTGCACATTGGTCGAAATTAAAACATTTTGATATTCTAGACCAGATAAAGAAGTCTGAAGGGAAAAGAGTTTCTCTTGACTCACTTGCAAAAGGAACTTTGGGGAGTAAGAAAAATGATTCCGGAGAAAACGCAATAAAATATTGGAACGCGGGAGACACGGAATCATTAGCTAAACTTCAAAAATACTGCGAAATGGATGTTGCAATAACTCGGGATATCTATGACCACGCGGTAAAAAACGGAATTTTAAAATATATAGATTTTTGGAATGAACTTCATGAAGTCAAATTGGATTTCAGTTATCCAAAAGACGATCCTGTAATTCAACACAGTTTGTTCTGATATGGTAGGATAGACTATGGATTCAAAAATGGCCGAGGACGCCAAAAAGAAGCTTTCTCCCGAAGCCTACAATGTTTGTTTTCTGAAAGGCACCGAGCCACCCGGGTCAGGAAAATATCTTCACAACAAAGCTCAAGGAATGTACGTTTGTGCTGTATGTGGGCAAAAATTATTTTCCAGTGATACAAAATACGATTCTCAAACTGGCTGGCCATCTTTTTGGAACTTTGCAGATAAAGGTTCGATAAAAGAACAAACAGATTTTAGTATGGGTCTTCCCCGGACCGAGGTCCTTTGTTCGCGCTGCGGCAGCCACTTGGGGCATGTGTTTACTGACGGTCCAAAACCTACGGGGCTTAGATATTGCATAAATTCTCTTGCCCTAGATTTTAAGCCCGCAAAGAAATGAAATGAAATTCACTTTGAATCTTGTCCTCCTCCTACTTTTTATTCCACTTTTTACGATTGCTTTGTTGTCTTGGACGATTAAATATCAACTCCTAAATATAAATTTTTGGGAGACAACTTTTAATTCTGCGCAGGTCTATCCAAAACTGGCCCTAACTTTACGAAATTATGAAGAGACTCAAATTGTCAAGGAAGGTGGGAGGCAATCTGATGCAAAAATTTTAACCGATTTAATAACGCCGGAGAATGTAAAAGATTTTGTGCAAAAAAATTTAATTAGTATTCTAGATTTTGCGAATGGTAAAAATTCAGAAATTTTAGTTTACATACCTCTTAATAAGATTCCCAAGGGGCTTTTACCGCAAAATTTAGGTTTAGTAAAAGAACAAATGCCAATTACCACCATGCTTTCAAAATTTAATATCCCAATATCGCAATCGCAAATTGCTTGGATCGCATTCCTGGGGCAAAGTTCTTTCTACACATTTGTGTTATCAATAAGTCTATCTCTAATCTTTTTGATATTTTCGTTTCTTCTGACAGACGGCGGAAAAAGATTTATTTTTCCGGGGATTTTCTTATCCGTTACAGGAATAATAATTTTATATTTATGGAAAACTTTAGGGACGGTTGCCACTGCTTTGACTATAAATTTACAAAATAATACTAATTTAGAGGGACAAATTGTCGGAATAATTTTTCCGCCGGTCATCACTTCACTGGTTCGACCTTGGCTTATAATCGGAATTCTGTTATTAGTTTTAGGAATTTCTCTATTTTTAATAAAGCGTAGAGATTCGGGGAAAGCAGGTGTTATAATTAAAAAATGAAATATTTCCTAACGATATTAGTCACGGCAATAGTGGTTTCGGCAGGTGCGTATGTTTATTTCAAAGGTCTGCCAAGATTAACCCCATACAATTCAAATCCGGTCGCCACAGAAAGTGCAGTTGGCGCGACAAATTCGGCAACTCCTACGCCGCAATCCGGAACATTAATTAAAGCAGGAGGGATATTGGTTTTTAAAGCATATTCTCTGGAACTTCCGGTTGGTTGGACCAGCTCGACTGATGGAAGTATCGCCGGTCAGATCGATAAATTAACTTTGGCTTATGGAACTTATAAAATAGTCTTTACCCAAGCGGCCATGGGAGGAGGAGGTTGTGTTTACCCGGGCCAACCTAGTCAGGATATGAGCGTGACTTTTAATGCGTTTGACGCAGTGACAACATCAACGGGAGAAAAGCTTAGAGTTGGAGTTTTGCCAAGTGGGAACCGTGCAGTTTGTGAGATGCAAAACGGCAGTTGGGGAGACTTAACTGAATTTGGACATATTGATATAACAAATCCACCGACTCCGGACCAAGCCGTTTTAACTCAAATAAATTCCATTCTTTCGTCTCTTGTGAAACAGTAATGCAACCTGACAAATACTCCGCGACCTGGGTTTCTCACTCCTCAATTACCGATTTTCTTCGCTGCCCGAGGGCTTATTTTCTTAGAAATGTCTATAAAGATCCAAAAACTGGTCACAAAATTACAGTGGTAAATCCATTTCTCGCTTTGGGAGCTGCGGTACATGAAGTAATTGAATCCTTGGCAACTCTACCTGCCGAAGAAAGATTTAAAATTTCTCTCGTCAAAAAACTCGACCCTGTCTGGCTTAAATATTCAGGTAAAAAAGGAGGATTCACTAATTACACGGAGGAATTGGGATTTAGAGAGCGGGCAATAAAAATGCTTATCAATTTACAGGAAAATCCGGGACCTATCCTTCAAAAAGCTGTAAAAATAAAAACCGGATCAATGGGGCTACCGAATTATTATTTATCAGAGAAAGACAACATTATTCTTTGCGGGAAAATCGACTGGCTAAAATATGACGACAAAGATGACTCAGTCCAAATCATTGATTTCAAGACTGGTAAAAATACTGAGAGGGAAGATTCACTACAACTTCCAATTTATCTTCTTTTGGCCACCAATACCCAAAGTAAAAAAGTAACGGGGGCGTCATATTGGTATCTTGATATAGATGATGGAATTGTCGAGAAAAAGTTGCCGGACATAAAAGAGTCATATAAAAAAGTTTTGGAAGTTGCAAAAGAAATTAAAAAAGCCCGGGAAAAACAGGAATTTAAATGTCCCCATGGCGGCTGTACTACTTGCAGGCCGCTAGAGAGAGTTTTAAAAGGGGAGGCAGAATTTGTAGGGACAAGTGAAACCAGACAAGATGTTTATAGGTTAATTACCTAGAGTTCTTCTACTCGTCGATTGGTGATGATGTTCATGAACCGTACCAATAGTAATAAAAGCACCAGTTGATAGGAAAATTTGGGCATCTATACTTTTTTCTTTTTCCCGATTCGGATAAATTACTTCAACATCATGGTCCCAATTACTTGTTTCTAAATGATTATGTATTCTTTCTCTAAGGACGCGCCTTTCTATTGCACTTGAATCATTTCCCTTAAAAAGCACGGAGTGACAATCTAGACAAAATGCTACCAGCTTAACCCCTTCTTTGATTTCAACGTCGTATATAAGTTCTGGTTCAATTTTTTCTCTGCTCATTTTATAATTTTAGCCTTATTTTTTCAGAAGTCCAGCAAAGTCCTTTTTAAGTTTTTGGATTTTTGGGTCGATGACCAGAACGCAATACGGAGAAGCCCTGTGTTTAAAATAATATTCTTTATGTGACGGATCTGCCGGATAAAAATTAGTGTACTTAGTAATTTCGGTAACGGCGTTTGGGATTTTTGATTTGGCACTCTCAGCAGTTTCTTTTTGCGACTCAGTTGTGTAAAAGATTGCAGACCTATACTGAGTTCCAATGTCAGCACCTTGGCGATTTAAAGTAGTTGGGTCATGTAATTTGAAGAAAATATACAGAAGTTTATCCAAAGGAATTATCTTCGGGTCAAATTCTATTTGAACACTTTCGGCGTGTCCCGTATCACCGCTTGAAACCGCTTCGTAACTCGGATCTTCAACATTTCCACCGGAATATCCAGGTGTAACTTTTGTGACTCCCTTAAGCATTGAAAAAACCGCTTCAGTACACCAAAAACACCCACCGGCAAGAGTTATTTTTTCCACTTAATTAATATTAGCATTAATATAACTTTTAATTCCCGAAAAATCAAACAGTGCTGCTTTAGGAGAAAGAATATATTCCCCGTCATTTGCCTTGCCCTCATTCAATACATTTTCTGTAGTCAAATGAATCTCATTAATTTTATAGCCGGTTGTTGGCCCAACAATATCAATCAAACTTTGAATTCCGGAGAGGTTTAAATTTGTTTTAACGATTGAAAAAAGAGTACCAATTATCTGATTGCCTTTATCAAAAGCATGAAGAGATATTAGTTTATTAAGTATTCCTTCAAGAACCACAAATTGACGAATACTTCTGCCAAAATCACTGTCTCCATGACGCGATCTGACAAATTTTAGTGCAGTTTTGCCGTCCAAGTTTACCGAGCCGGTATCAAAATGCAAGTGTTCATAACGACAGGTAAATTGAATCTCTAATTGGTAGCCGGAATATTTTGCTTTAAGAGCATTTATTTCGTCCAACGTTTTGCCGCAGGTTTCGTTTTCAAGCCCCGTGATCGGGTAATAAGGGTCATCAAAAGTCTTGGGGTTATTTACGGCAATTCCTCCAAGATCGTCAATTAATTTTATAAATCCTCCGAAATCGACTGCAACAAAATAATCCAAAGGTAAACCGGTAACATTTTTAATTACACCGCCAACATTACCAAAGCCATTAATTGATGCTTCGGCATTTATCTTATGATTTCCGGTAACCCATAAGTCCCGCGGAACTGAGATTAGGGTGGCAGTTTTTTTATTAGTATTAACATGAATAATAATAATGCTATCCGTGAGAAGCGAACCTTCATGTCCAAGTCCTCCGTAACCCAAAAAAATTGTATTATAAATTCCTTTTTCTTTTGAAATTTCCGAAACTGGACCAAAATTAATTTGTGTTTGAGAAGTTGGGCTAGACGTAGGCGACGGTCGCGGAGTAAAAACGTTGGTGAATTTTAAGATGAAATAAGTTGTAAGAAATCCTCCTAAAAAAACAGCCGCTAAAATTCCGCCGAAGATAATATTCTCCCGAGTAATGAATTTTTTGAAGTTCATTGTATTCATTATACATGAGGACTAGAATTGGGGAGCTATGAGAAAATTATTAAAATTAGGGACATCTATCGTTGTGTGTTTACTTGTCGGAGGATTTGGGACAATATTTTCAATCTCTTCAATTCCAACTTGGTATACCTCATTGCATAAACCGTTTTTTAATCCTCCAAATTGGATATTCGGACCAGTTTGGACGATTCTCTATGTTTTGATAGGAATTTCCTTTTACCTCATTTGGAAAAAGGGAATTAAATCGATAAAGGTTCGCTCTGCCATTAATTTATTTGTTATCCAGCTCGGATTAAATGCGATTTGGACGCCGGTCTTTTTTGGAATGCATAACCCTCCCTGGGCATTCGTTATTATTTTACTTATGATCTATTTTAGCGTTCTAACAATAATTTCCTTCAAAAAGATAAATAAATTAGCCGCGTACCTTCTCTATCCTTATCTTATATGGATTATTTTTGCGGCAGCTCTTAATTTTTCAATTTGGCTTCTAAATAAATAGTTTTTCCGATATACTATTGCTATGGATAAACAGAATGCTTCGACCGGACTTATGGAAAAGATTACCTCTCTGGCAAAGCGTAGAGGTTTTATCTTTCAAGGCAGTGAAATTTACGGCGGTTTCGCCGGTTTTTGGGATTATGGTCCTCTTGGGGTAGAACTAAAAAATAATCTTAAAAAAGAATGGTGGAAAAGTATGGTTTATATGCGCGAAGATGTGGTCGGGATGGACGCGGCGATTATCATGAACCCAACCGTTTGGGAAAAGTCCGGTCATCTTAAAGCTTTTACTGACCCGCTTGTTGAATGCAAAGTTTGTCACAAAAGAGTCCGTGCGGATAACGATAGCGCCATTTCAGAACATGAGAAGACTCATCCGGATTATAAGGATATTTGGACGGAAGCTAAAACATTTAACTTAATGACAGAAGTTCTTCTTGGCACCACTGAACCCAAGGAAAAGGCCTATCTTCGGGGCGAAATTACGCAAGGTGTTTTTGTAAATTTTAAGAATGTTACGGATTCTACTCGAATAAAAATTCCTTTTGGGATTGCTCAAGTCGGAAAAGCATTCAGAAATGAAATCACACCGGGGAATCTCACCTTTAGGTCTCGTGAATTCGAACAAATGGAACTCGAATATTTTGTTCGACCGGACGAGGTGGTAAGTAAAGAAAATTTTGAATATTGGAAAGAAGAAAGAATAAAGTGGTATCAAAAGCTGGGAATTAAAAAAGAAAAACTTAGGTTTCATGATCATGAACCGGAAAAGAGAGCTCATTATGCCAAATATGCGACAGATATCGAGTACGATGCCCCATTCGGCTGGAGCGAGTTTGAAGGAATTCATCATAGAAGCGATTTTGATTTGAAAAATCATGGATTAACTTATCGCGACGAACTTACAAACGAAGAATATACTCCTTGGGTCATTGAGACTTCTGGGGGAGTCGACCGCGCACTACTTTTCTTCCTCATTGATTCTTATATTGAAGATGGCGAACGAGCGATTCTTAAACTCAATCCACGTCTTGCTCCATATAAAGTTGCTGTTTTCCCACTTCTTAAAAATAAACCGGAACTTATAGAAAAAGCCAGAGAGGTTTACAAGAATCTTAAAAATAACTTCAATGTTATCTGGGATGACCGCGGTAATATTGGTAAACGCTACTTTGCTCAGGATGAAATTGGGACTCCTTGGTGTGTAACTATCGATTTTGAATCGCTGGAAAAAGGAACTGTTACTGTTCGCGACCGTGACACTGCTAAGCAGGAGAGGATAGATATTGACAAGCTAACAGAATACTTCCAAAATGAATTAGGTAAGCGATGAAAAAATTTCTTCCATTAATTTTAGTAGGAGTAGGAGTTTTGGTGGTTGTTGTTGCCGGAGTACTTATAATGAATTTTGCCAAATCTGGTTCAACCTCGAATAATGAACCGGAGGCAAATATTCCAGATCTTCCCCAGAGTCAGTGGCCAGCGGTTAGCTTAACCCCAACAGAAGACAAAACAGTTCCCAATTCTTTAGGACACTTCTTGGAATTCAGGGTTCAGAAAATTAATGTGCAAGGAGCTGCCACGATGGATTATTTGCTTGTTTATACAACTAGTGATGGAGGACAACAGGGAGTTCCCGGAACGGTACAACTTACAGGTGAAGATGTCGATAAAAAACTTTTAATGGGATCAGCATCATCCGGAAAATATAGGTTTGATTCAGGGGTTACTACGGGAACAATGACAATAACATTTAGGAATTCAAAAGGTACATCCATGGGCAAACTTGCGACAGCCTTTCACTTACAATCCGGCGATACAGTTTTAACTTCAGTTGATGGAAAGTTTAGCTACACACTGGATAAAGTTGCAAAAGGCGTCTTTTTTATTACGATGCCAACATTTTTACAACCGGACCCATCATTATATGTAGTCTGGCATGACGGCTATGGAGTTTTTGCTTCAGACGGTAAACCCCATTCAGGAAAGTAAGTAAACCTTCTTTTGTGAAGTTCCCACTATGAAAAGCGTGAAGTAAGACTTGACATTGGCGTGAAAGTAATACAAAATGGTTACTAATGGTGAGAAATGGCAATTAACATATCTTACCGCATCTGCCCAGATGAAAGAAAATGTTTGTAGGTACATATTTAGTCAGTGTGACTTCGGGGAAAAGAACCGCGATTCCTTCTGTATTTCGTCAAAAACTCGGTCAGTCTCTAATCTTAGCCAAATGGTACGAGAATTGTTTGGTATTGGTCAGTGATGAGTCTTGGAACGCACTTTTAGAAAGAACAACTGGTGGAGAAAAAATGGTGGTACAGCCCATAAGGGAAACCGAACATTTTATTTTTGCATCAGCATATGAAGTAGAAGTTGATGATCAGGGAAGAATCGTTCTTCCCGACAGACTTATCACTTATGCGTCATTAGGAGAACAGGTTTATTTTTTAGGAATAGGGGATAGGGTAGAAATCTGGAACAAGGAGCTTTGGGAAAAGAAAGAGCAAGAGGTGGCGCGGGAAGCCGCAAATTATATAGAAAGGTTGGCGAAAAATGAAAAATAATCAGATTTCATACCACGAATCAGTAATGGTAGACGAGGTAGTAGAAGGACTGCACATTGAAAAAGGTAGTAATTATATCGATGCAACTGCCGGTAACGGCGGGCACATGCAAAGGATCTTGGAATCCAGAGGTAAGGTTTTGGGAATCGATCTGGACACGGAAATGGTATCAATTATAACTGAACGTCTGGGCAAAAGTGAAAATTACAAGATTGTTCAAGGTAATTTTGTAAATATTGACGAAATCGCCAAAAAGGAAAATTTCATTCCGGTTCAGGGAATTCTTTTTGATCTTGGTGTCAGTAATATCCACCTTAAAGATTTGGAACGCGGTTTTTCTTTTGAAAATCCGGAAGCGGTTTTGGATATGCGGCTGGACACCGAAGGCTTGGGAGTAAAGGCGTGTGATTTACTGAATGTTTTAAGAGAAGACCAACTTGAGGATCTCTTTAAGATAACACTCGAGCCCGGAGCGGCCAAATGGGTTGCCGGACGAGTATTGCACTCAAGAATGGAGAAACCTATAAGGACGGTCGGCGACATGCTTGAAATTTGTGAAGGTTTAAAAATTGGAAAAAAAGGACTGAACGAAGCGACATTACCTTTTCTAGCCTTAAGAATTGCAATTAATAGCGAACTCGAAAATTTAAAAACTGTCCTTCCAAAAGCATTCGATATATTGATGATTGGCGGAAGGCTAGTAGTAATCAGCTTTCACTCTAAAGAAGACGAAATAGTTAAAGGTTTCTTTAAAGAAAAAAGCAACTCAGGTGAAGCCAAATTGATTACCTTTAAGCCCAAAATGGCTGAAGAGCAAGAAATAGAGACAAATAGACGCGCCAGAAGCGCAAAAATGAGGATTTTAGAGAAATCTTAAAAAAATGAAAATTAATATAAAAAATATAAGAAATTACATACTTTTAGGCATTTGTGGGGTCTTGGCAGTTATCTCTATTGTTCTCACAATTGATGTTGGTACCAGTGGGGCGCAAATAGCAGAGCTCACTAAGAAGGAGACTCTCTTAACTGATGAGAAAAATAGTTTAGAGAACCAATTGGTCAAAACTGTTTCTCTTGGACAGCTAGAAGTGAAAGGTAGCGAACTTGGTTTTACTAAACCCACAGATATCGTTTACGTGACAGACGCGGCCCCAGTTGCTAATATTCCTTAATGCTAGTTAAAATCCGGATATTACTTTTCCTCTTTTTTGCTTTGTTTTTGGCACTGGTTTTAAAGCTTTTTTATTGGCAAATTATTAAAGGTAAAGAGTTGTCAAGCGACGCAGAACGTCAATATAATTCTTCACAGATAACTTCAGCTCCAAGGGGAAACATTATTGCCAGTGATGGGACCTTTTGGGCAATTCGGGACAATGCTTGGTTAGTTTTTGCAAATACTTTGTTAATCAAAAAATCTCCAGAAACTATCGCAAATATTCTTGCGCCACTTTTTACTGACAACTCAGAAGATAAGAACCAGATTCATGTGGAAAAAGATAGATTGGCCGGTCTTTTAACTAAGCGCGGCGCGTATATTCCTCTAAAACAAAAAGTTCAAGAAGATATTAAAAAAAATATCGCCGCATTAAATTTAGATGGAATAAATTTTCAATCCCAGGAAGCCCGGTTCTATCCTGAAGCATCTGCCGGAGCACAACTTCTTGGTTTTGTTGGCAAAGACGAAAACGGTGACGATATTGGCTATTTCGGATTGGAAGGTTATTACAACCTGGCTTTAAGTGGCAAACCAGGGTTTACGGGAGGGGAAAAAGATGCAAAGGGTGTGCCAATTTTAATTAATGGAAATAAACAGGTTTCAGCAATATCGGGGGTTGATCTGGTAACAAGTGTTGATAAAAGACTTCAGATTCTAATCGAAGAAAAACTTAAAGAAGGCATTGAAAAGTATGGAGCCAAAGGCGGAAGTGTTACAGTTATGGATCCTAAAAATGGCAACATTTTAGCAATGACATCGTACCCTTCTTTCGACCCGGCGGACTATCAAAAATATAGCGATTCGGTTTTTAAAAACCCCGTGATATCGGACTCTTTTGAACCGGGTTCGATACTTAAACCATTAGTCATGGCGGCAGGAATTGATGCCCAACTTGTGACCCCTTCTACAGAATGCGATATTTGTAGCGGCCCACTAAAACTCGATAAATATTTTATTAAGACATGGAATAATGAATATCATCCGAATATAAGTATGACTGACGTTATTGTTAATTCAGATAATGTCGGAATGAGCTTTGTTGGTCAAAAGCTTGGCGCCGATAAACTTTATGATTACTTGAACAGTTTTGGAATTGGCCAGGAAAGCGGAATCGACCTTCAAGGTGAGGTTGCGCCCAATTTGAGGAAAAAAGGTACTTGGAATGTTGTAGATTTGGCTACTGCCAGTTTTGGCCAAGGAGTTGCCGTTACCGGAATTCAAATGATAAGAGCGATCTCGATAATTGCGAATGGCGGCTATTTGGTTACACCGAAAGTGGTTCAAAAAATCCAAGGGGACGGTTGGCAAGAACCTACAAACGTCACCCCTCCTAAAAGAGTCATAAGTGAGGAAGCGGCCTCAGAGGTTGCCCAGATGATGCTAGAAGCTTCAAACAGGGGGGAAGCTAAGTGGACCAGAATTCCCGGATTTGATGTAGCAGGCAAAACCGGGACAGCGCAAATTCCTGTAGAAGGCCATTATGATACAACGAACACGAACCACTCGTTTGTCGGCTTTGCCCCGCTTAAAAATCCCAAGTTTGTAATGCTTGTTACATTGGAATCTCCTACCTCTTCTCCCTGGGCAGCTGAAACGGCGGCCCCCCTTTGGTATTCCGTTGCGAGGGATCTATTCCCATATTTGGGAGTGGAGCCCTCCCAGTGATACAATACTGAGGCGATGTCTAAATTTATAGTCACAGGCGGCAAAAAGCTTGAAGGCAAAATTCGCGTTTCAGGAAACAAAAACTCTGCTCTGAAGCTAATTCCGGCGGCACTTCTTGCCGATTCACCCTCAATTCTGACCAATGTTCCCGAAATTTTAGATGTTGACGTAATGCTTTCTATTATTGAAAAATTGGGTGCAAAGATTACCCGTGGTGATCACAGTGTCGAAATTGACCCTAGTGGTCTTAGTTCCTACGATCTTGATCCGGATTTATCCGCCAAATTTAGGGCTTCAGTCGTTCTTGCGGCCCCGCTTTTAGTCAAATTCGGCAAAGCAGTAGTTACCCCGCCCGGCGGAGATCAAATTGGCGACAGGCTTCTAGATACCCATTTTTCAATGATGCAAAAGATGGGTGTTACTATTACAAGAAAAGACGGCAGATTTTTCCTGGAGTGGAAAAATCGTAAGGCAACCTCCATTTTCTTGGAAGAGGCCTCAGTAACCGCTACCGAAATGGGACTTATGATGGCATCTTCCCTAGATACAGAAACCATAATTGACGATGTGGCAACCGAACCCCACGTAATAGATTTAGCCGAATATTTGGGCAAAATGGGTGCAAAAATTGATGGAGCCGGAAGCAGTAAGCTGACTATTTCCGGAGGAAAATTAAATGGAGCCAAACACAAAGTATGTCCTGATCACATTGAGGGGGGAACATTTGCAATAGCCGCGGCAATTACCGGAGGAAGAGTCGAAATAGAAGATTTTATAGCGGAAAAAAATCCCATGATTATGAATTATCTTTCATATATGGGCGTTCAATATGAAGCCAAAGAAAATTCAGTCATTATCCTTCCCTCAAAGTTGGTTGCATCTCGCCGTAAATTTCAAACCAGACCTTGGCCGGGTTTTCCGACGGACCTAATGAGCCCGTTTATTGTTTTGGCAACCCAAACCCAAGGAACAGTTCTATGCCACGATTGGATGTATGAGTGGCGCATGTTTTTCGTTGACGATATTATCTCAATGGGTGCCAATATTTTTATTGCCGACCCACATAGAGTTATAGTCAGCGGCCCAACCCCGCTTGTTAGTGACAGGCTTTTCTGCAAAGATATCCGAGCTGGAATTTCAGTAATACTTGCCGCGTTAGTTGCAGACGGCCGAAGTGAAATTGAAAACGTTGAGGTGGTTGCAAGGGGATATGAGAAAATTGACGAAAGACTTCGGGCACTTGGGGCTGAGATAATTAAACAAGATGTTGGCGAAAACAAGTAAATTTCGTCAAAAAATAGTCACTTTTGGTGGAAAGACGGGCCACTTTCAGCTTCTAAACGGTTTGAAAAGATTCAACGACACTTCACTCATCACTGCTGTGGTCGGAACTTGGGACAGCGGTGGGAGCAGTGGGGTCTTAAGAAGTGAACTTGGGGTTTTGCCACCGGGGGATATTCGTGCCTGTTTACTGGCTCTCATGGAAGATGATGAGCAACAAAGAATTGCTCAAAGGTTGTTCGATGACAGATTGCAAGAGGTCGTTGGCCCCTTAAAAGGGCACTCTTTTGGAAATTTAATCGGAGTTCGCTTAGACCATATTTTTCATGGACAGGACAGGGGAACTGATGCTGAGCGTGCACTGTTTAGAGTTAATGCCGAGGTCCTTCCTGCAACTCTTACTGATTTGAATTTAATTGGGATGACTAAAAAGGGAGTCGAAATAAATGGTGAAGCAAATATTGATAATCGGGGAAAGCAGAAAAACTTCGACCCTAAAGATCGAATCACGAGGATTTATTTCTCAACTCAAGCAGAAAGTAATCCCAGAGTTTTGTCAGCTATTAAAAATGCGGATAAGATAGTTTTTGCACCCGGAGATTTGTATACCAGTGTCCTTCCCCACCTTTTAGTTGAAGGAGTTGCTGAAGCTATTCAAAAAAGCCGGGCTAAAGTTTATTTTGTTTTAAACCTAATTGAAAAAGTAGGAGAAACAGATTATTTCAAAGCCTCCGATTTTCTTCGGGCTTTTAATTTTTATTTGGGCTCTGCCAAGAAATTAGATTTTTTGGTTGCAAATGGCGGCAGATTTGATAAAGAAATTGTCAAAGTTTATGAGGGAGAAAAGAAGAGGGCAATAGAGCTCGATGAAGAAAACTGCAAAAAAATTTCCCCAAATGTAAAAATATTAAAATCAAAACTCGGCGAGTATGTTAAAAAAGCTCACCTCCTGCGCCATAACCCCGAAACTCTTGCCAAAACTATTTTGGAAAATTAACCCTCAAGAACCATTATTATTCTATTTTCCTTTGAATTGACCATCTTAAAGCCAAATTTCTCATAAAGTTTTATGGCCGTGCTGTTATCCTTGCGAGTTGATAACCAAAACCCTTTTTGTCGACCGAAATCATCAAAAGCCTTTTGCATGAATTTTTCTGCATATCCCTTTCCGCGAATTGGGCGATAAGTTCGAATCGCAAAAGTATAGTGAATACCTGGAACTTCCGGAATTTTCTTTTTCTCGAACCAAATAATCCCTAGCAATCTTTTGCGTTCATCAGACAGAATATAAATCGTTTTTCCGGGTCTCCATGCTTTGAATGATTCTAGGTTTTTAAACCTTTCCGTATCGTGTGTGTTTTTGATTACCTGAGAATCGGTTTTGGAATAGATCAAGAGTTCCTGGACTTGGCTTTGGCTAATACCTTTTACAAGATCAATTTTCACGCTCATTTGGTATAATATAGCACGGATGGACAATATTTCAGGAATTACATCTGACTCCCGTCAGGTCAAGCCAGGCATGATTTTTGTTGCAGTAAAGGGTAGAACTTTTGATGGCCACGACCACATTCAGGAAGCTTTGGAAAAAGGATCTCAAAAGGTTTATGGAGAGGCTGATTATAGCGACCCTAAATATGAGCGGGTTACGGACTCAAGACAGAAATTGGGCGAACTTGCCTCCGAATTTTACGGAAATCCAAGTTCAAAATTGAAAGTTGTCGGCGTTACGGGAACCAAAGGCAAAACCACCACATCACATCTTATTTATCATATTCTCACGAGTCTGGGGCAAAAAGTTGGGCTTATTTCTTCAAATATGGCCAAAATTGGGGAAAAAGAAGGTTCAACCGGTTTCCACATAACAAGTCCGGATGTAGTCTCACTTCATAGATTTTTGAAGGAAATGGTTGAAGCGGGTTGCAAATATGCTGTTTTGGAAGTTAGCTCGCATGGAATTGATCAAAAACGAATTGCCGGGGTAGATTTTGAAGTTGGAGTTTTAACAAATATTGCGCCGGAACACCTGGACTATCACAAGACTTTTACGGAATATAAAAGGGTAAAAATGTCATTCATAAAATCTGCAAAAATGGCGGTTATTTCTCCAAAAGAGACAAAAATGGACATTCTTCCCGGAATTTTCAACAATCTGAATGCCGAGGCGGCTCTCGAAACTGTTGTAAAGCTTGGTTTCGATCGGGAAAAAGCAACGGACGCTATATCAACTTTTGAGCTTCCAAAAGGCAGGCTTGAGGAAATTAAAAATGATTTAGGGTTTAAAATATTTGTCGACTTTGCCCACACACCCGACTCTTTGAGTGCTGCATTAACGTATCTAAAAACTCAAACAAACGGAAGACTCATCTCAGTTTTTGGTTGTGCCGGTGAAAGAGACATAAAGAAAAGATTTAAGATGGGCAGGATTTCTCAGGAACTTGCCGACTTTTCGGTTTTTACTGCTGAAGACCCAAGGAGTGAAAACATCTTTGAAATTTTATCTAGTGTGGTCAAAGGTGCTAGGGAAGCTAACGGAGTCGAAGACAAGAATTTTGTCAGAATTCCTGAAAGGGGTGAGGCGATTGCCTATGCACTTTCTATTGCCAAAAATGGGGACACAGTTTGCTTTTTCGGAAAGGGTCATGAACAAAGTATGGCCTATCACGGTTTTGAACATCCTTGGAGCGATCAAAAACAAATTCAAAATTTCCTGAATAGGAAAAAAGATGTTTCGGCAATAATACTTGCTGCAGGAAAAGGTAGCAGGATGAAATCACAAAAACCGAAAGTCCTTCATGAGATTTGCGGCAGGCCCATGATTTCCTACTCGCTCGAGAATCTAAGAAATGCAGGAATTGGAGAGATTGTAGCAGTCGTTTCTTATAGAAAAAATTTAGTTATTAAAGAAATTGGCGGAGCAATTAAAATTGCTGTTCAGAAAAATCCAAAAGGTGGAACAGGCCAGGCAACTGAAGTTGGTCTATCAAAAGTGGGCAGTGAGATAAACAACGTAATGATCCTTTATGGGGATGACACGGCTTTTTATTCACCTGCTACCATTAACAAAGTCTTTGGCGAACACATAGAATCATCTTCAATATTGACGTTCGTAACACTTATAAAAGAAGATCCTCATGGATTAGGTAGAATTTTAAGAAACGAGGAAGGAAAAGTAGTTGGTATAGTCGAGGAAAAAGATGCAACAGACAGCCAAAGAAAAATTAACGAGGTTAACGATGGCCTTTACGTTTTTGACAAGAATTGGCTCGAAGAAAATATTTCAAAAATTAAAAAAAGCTCAGTAACTGGCGAATTTTATTTGGTGGATTTAATAAAAATGGCAATAGAACAAAATAAAAATGTCACTGCTTACAAACTTCCGAATTCAATTGAATGGCAAGGTATAAATACACCCGAAGAACTTCAAAAAGCGGAGCAAAAAATGAAGGAGAAATTTATATGAAATTACACTTTGTTGGCATTGGAGGAAGCGGAATTTCAGGGGTTGCAAAACTTGCCCAAAATTCGGGGTATGAGATCAGCGGATGTGATATCGAAAAAAGTACCGCATATTCAAAAAATATTTTTCAAGGACACGATGTAAACCATCTTAAAGGAATCGATTTGGTCGTTGTCTCTCCGGCAGTTTTTTATTCTGAAAAGCGAATTGACGAAGTTGAGGAAGCCAGAAAACAAAAAAAACTAATGACTTGGGAAGATTTTCTAGGAAACATTCTTCTAAAAGACAAAAAAGTGATTTGTATTGCCGGAACTCATGGAAAGTCTACTACAACGGCAATGGCAGGGAAACTTTTGATTGACGCCGGGTTTGATCCAATAGTGGTGGTGGGTGCAAATGTACCTGAGTGGGAAAGAAATTCGCACTTTGGCAAAGGGGAATATGCAGTTATCGAAGCAGACGAATTTAACAATAACTTCCTAAATTATCATCCAGAAATCGCAATTATTAATAACATTGAGTTTGATCACCCGGATTTTTTTAAGAATGAAGACGAAGTCAGAGAAAGTTTTGAAAAGTTTACCCAGAATTTAGTAGGACCCAAAATTTTAGTAACGGAAAAAGATAGTCTGAAGAGGAAATTTAATTTAAAAGTTTTGGGTGAACATAATCAAAAAAATGCAAACATGGTTTATATTCTTGGCAAGAAGCTGGGGATAAAAGATGAGGTAATAATTAAATCCTTAGAAAGCTTTGAGGGAATTGGTAGGAGGCTTGAACTTATTGCCGATAGAAACGGAGTAAAAGTTTATGATGATTACGCACATCATCCAACAGCAATAGAAACAACACTGGAAGGATTGCGAGATATAGACATCGAAGGAAAGATGTGGGTTATCATTGAGCCACATGGTTTTAATAGATCGAGGGCACTCCTTTCAAAATATAAAACTGCTTTTCATGAAGCGGATAGGGTTTTAATCGGGCCGATTTTTCCGGCGCGCGATAAAGAAACATTTGAGATGACACCTCAAATAATTGCTAAAGTCGGAGGCGCAGAAGGTTTTGATTCATTTGAGGATATTAAAAAAATATTGCAGAAGGAAATAAAATCTGGAGATATAATTGTCGTAATGGGAGCCGGGAAAAGTTATTTATGGGCGCGAGAAATAGCAAAAATATTTAAATAATGAAACTTAAAGAAAACATAACATTTAAAGAGTTAACTACATTTCATATTGGTGGAAAAATACAATATTTAGCCGAAGTTAAAAACAAAAAAGAAGTTGATGAAGCCGTTTGTTTTGCAAAAAAGAATAAATTAAAGATATTCATTATCGGAGGCGGAAGTGATATTTTAATCGGGGACAGTGACTTTCAAGGGCTGGTTATCAAATATATTGGGGACAGTGTCGATATTAATGGGGATATTGTTACATCAGAAGCAGGACTTATCTGGGATAAATTGGTCGAAGAAGTTGTCGGGAAAAATTTTCAGGGAATAGAATGTCTATCAGGGATCCCCGGCTCGACTGGCGCCGCACCCATTCAGAATATTGGGGCTTACGGCCAAGAATTAAAAAATGTTTTTCTAAAATTAACTGCTTATGATATAGCAAAAGAAGAATTTGTTGAATTTGAAAGTGCCGACTGCGAATTTGGTTATCGCGAAAGTGTATTCAAGAAAAAAGATTATTGGCAAAAATTTATCATCACAGACATAACCCTTCGCTTAAATAAAAACGGCAAACCAGAAGTTAAATATGACTCACTCAAAAAATATTTATTAGAAAAGGAAATTCCAGCCCCGACCCTTAGAGATGTTAGAAATGCAGTTTTAGCTGTACGTACAACTAAATTCGAAAATCCAAATGAAGCAGGTAATGCAGGATCCTTTTTTAAAAACCCAGTATTTTCGGACGACACTGCAAAAAATCTTGAGAAAAAATTCCCTGGGATTCCACTTCGGCCTCTGGAAGATGGTTCCTTTAAGTCTTCGGCCGGATGGTTAATCGAGCAAGCCGGATGGAAAGGTAAAAAATATAAAAATGCAGCGGTATCGGCGCGTCACGCTCTGATACTTATTAACCCCGAGGGTAAAGCAACTGCCTCAGATGTTTTGGAACTATCAGAGATGATTATTGAAGATGTAAAGAAAAAATTTGATGTCAAACTTGAACGTGAGGTTCAACTTATTAATTTATAATATGGATTACAAAAATAAAAAGATTGCAATTTTGGGATACGGAATTGAGGGTCAAGACGTGGAAAAATATTTAAAATCACACGGAGCAAACGTTACAATTCTGGATAAAAAATTTGATGAAAATTATTTGGGGCATCTCAAAGATTTCGAGATAATTGTTCGTTCACCTGGTGTAAGATTTGATCTGCCAGAAATTTTGGATGCTAAAAATAATGGCGTAAAAATAACATCCGCAATAAATATTTTTTTCGAAGAATGTCCTGCTAAAATTATTGGTGTTACCGGAACAAAAGGAAAAGGAACAGCTTCAACTTTAATTTACGAGATTTTAAAATCAGATAACCAAGACGTTTATCTTGCGGGGAATATCGGAAAACCATATTTGGAACTTTTGCCGAAACTTAACAAGAATAGTTTTGTAATTTTGGAGATGTCTTCATTTCAACTTATAGATATGGATAAAAGCCCTCATATCGCAGTCGTTCTAAATATTACGATTGATCACTTGGATTGGCATACTGATCGTGCGGAGTATGTTGACGCCAAGAAAAATATCGTCATCCATCAATCGCCATCGGATTTTGCAATTATTAACGAAGACTACGAAACTCCGAAAATTTTTGCAAAGGTCGCCGGTGGAAAAGTTATTTTATTTTCAAAATCTTCACTAGATTCCAAGTTTAAAGAATATCTTTTGTTAAGGGGTGAGCATAATTTGGAAAATATTGCAGCTGCTGTAGCCGTGGGTCGTATTCTAAACGTCGACGAAGAAAAAATTTTAGAGTCTGTCAAGAACTTTAAAGGTTTAGAACATCGTTTGGAACTGGTTGCGACAATTGACGGAAAGTCGTTCTACAACGACTCGTTTGCAACAGGACCTCAGCCAACTATTGCCGCAATAAAATCGTTTACTGAACCAGAAACAATTATTCTTGGTGGAAGTGATAAAGGACTGGATTATTCAGAGCTTGGTAAAGTTATTTCTGAGAAAAAAAATGTGCAAAACATTATTCTCATTGGGCAAATCCGCCAGAAAATTGCGGACAGCTTTAAAGGATTACCCTTTAAAGGCCAAATCATTGATCTCGGAATATCTGACATGCCGACCATCGTCAAAAAAGCTTCTGAAGTTACACCTAAGGGTGGGGTTGTAATTCTATCTCCTGCTGCTGCAAGTTTTGACATGTTTGAAAATTACAAAGATCGTGGAAATCAGTTTAAGGAAGCTGTACAATCGCTCGGTGAGGATAAATAAATTGGCAAATAAGAAAAACCCCATTGGCATATTCGACTCAGGTCTTGGAGGGCTGACCGTAGTTAAGCAGATTATAAAATTACTTCCCCACGAAGACATTGTTTATCTCGGTGACACTGCAAGGGTTCCGTATGGAACTAGAAGTAGAGAAATAGTTCAACAATTTTCCTTGGAAGATGCTGACTTTCTTCTTAAAAAAGATGTGAAGATAATTGTCGTTGCGTGTAATACCGCATCAGCTTTTGCAGGAGAATTCTTGAAAAAGAAATTAAATGTTCCAGTATTTGAAGTTATAACTTCTGCTTCAGAATATGCAGTACAAAAAACTTCAAATAAAAAAATTGGAATAATCGGAACACGAGGAACTATCGGTAGCGGTGCTTATCAAAAAGCTATTAAGAAATTTGATAAAAGCGTTAAAGTATTTTCAAAAGAATGTCCATTATTTGTACCTTTTATTGAAGAAGGGGAGATAGAGAATGAAGCTCTAAAACTTGTTGCCGGAAACTATTTACTAGGTTTGAAAAAAGAAAAAATTGACACATTGATAATGGGATGTACGCATTATCCAATTATTCGAAAGATTATTGAAAAAGAAATTGATCATCATAAAGTTAATCTCATAGACCCCGGGGAAACAGAAGCAATTGAAGTCTTTAATTTTCTGAAAAAAAATAAAATCTTAAATCCCCAAAAAGTAAAAGGTAAAAGAAAATATTTTGTTACAGATCTAACGAAAAGATTTTCAAAAGTTGCAGAAATGTTTTTAGGTGATAAAATGCACGGAAGTTTGCAGAAGGCAGATATTGGAAAATGAAAAGAAAAATTAACGTAGCGGTAATAATGGGTGGAAAATCTTCGGAGCACAACGTCTCTCTGGCATCCGGCCGAGAAGTTGTAAAAAATCTTGATCCTAAAAAATTCCAAGTGCTCCCTATAGTGATTTCGAGGGATGGAAGGAATTGGCGTTTGACGGACAAATCTTCACTTTTGAAAATCGAAAATACTGTAGTTAAAACTGAACCAAAAAAAGAAATCGCTTTACAAAAATCAAAAACTATTGAAGGCGTAAATAGTATTTCAAAAAGACCGGTCGATGTAGTGTTCATTGCATTGCACGGTAAATATGGAGAGGACGGAATGATACAGGGTTTGTTGGAGCTAGCAGGGCTTAAATATACAGGTTCTCGAGTTTTAGCTTCAGCGATAGGTATGGATAAGATTACTTTTCGAAAACTCATGATAGTTGAAAAAATATTAATTCCCAAGTATGTTGTGGTTAAAAAAGGTGAAAATTTCAAACATGTTCACAAAGTTTTGAAGAAGACCCCATATTTTGTTAAGCCAAGTGATCAAGGATCATCTGTCGGAGCTTCAATAGTTAAGAAACAGAAAGATTTAGGCAAGGCCTTAAAACTTGCGCACAAATATTCCGAACTAGCTCTAGTAGACGAATACATAAAGGGAATGGAAGTTACCTGCGGCGTTTTAGGAAATGAGAAACCAATAGCGCTTCCGGTAGTTGAGATTGTGTCAAAAAAAGATTTTTTTGATTACGAATCGAAATATTCTGAAACCGGTGCTGAGGAAATTGTTCCTGCCAGAATCAATAAAAAATTAACAACAAAAATTCAAAACCTTGCAATTAAAGTTTACAAAGCAGTTGGTGCACGGGGTTTTGGAAGAGTTGATTTTATTTTGAAAAAAGGCGTTGAGCCAGTTGTTTTGGAAATAAATACAATTCCGGGCCTTACATCTGCATCCCTTCTGCCAAAAGAAGCCAAAGCAGCCGGTATTTCTTACCCTAACCTGTTAGATAGGGTTATCAAATATGCTCTTGAGAAGTAACACCTCAAAATCCTGGATAGAAATTTCTAAAAAATCCTTACTTCACAATCTCGGAGTTTTTCAAAAAATCGTCGATAAAGATACCAAAATTGCGGTAGTCGTGAAAGCCAACGCATATGGGCATGGAATAAATGAAGTCGTTTCGGTTTTGAGAAACAAAGTGGAAATTTTTGCAGTCGATAATGTTGACGAAGCTCTCGCAGTTAGAAAACTGGATTCGAATAAGAAAGTAATAATTCTAGGTTATTCTATGCCAGCGAATTTAAAGAAAACAATAGAAAAAAAATTCTCATTCGTTGTCTATGATATCAAGATTCTCAAGTATATAGTTTCGTTGAAGTCATCTAAAAAAGCTTTGGTTCATATAAAAATAGAAACGGGTTTAAATCGACAAGGTGTCGAAGGAAACGAATTGTTAGGGATTCTAAACTACATTAAGAAATATCAGAAGTACATATTTTTGGAAGGAGTATATACTCATTTTGCAAACGTTGAAGATACCCTAAATACTTCTTATGCAGAACAGCAATTGAAAAGGTTTGGAATCGCGTTAAAAATGGTACACAAGGAAGGTTTTAACCCTCCTTTAGTTCATACTGCAGCGTCTGCAGCTACTCTTCTCTTTGAAAAATCTCACTTTTCTATGATTCGAATGGGGATTGGTCTTTATGGCTTATGGCCGTCGCGCGAAACAAAAATTTCGCGCTCGTCAAAAAAGGTGAAAATTTCTCTAATGCCAGTGTTATCATGGAAAAGTATTGTGGCTCAGGTCAAAGATCTGAAAAAGGGTGAATCTGTAGGTTATGGTAGGACATGGTTTGCTCAGAGGAAATCTAAAATCGCAATTGTCCCCGTCGGTTACTCCGATGGATATGACAGAAAACTTTCGAACAATGGTAAGGTAGTAGTAGAGGGGTCTTTTGCACAGGTTATAGGACGGGTAGCGATGAATATGATAATGGTAGACGTTACTGATATAAAAAACGTAAAAGCTGGAGTAGCAGTTATGATAATAGGATCCCAAGGAGAGAAACAAATGTCGGCCGATGAGATTGCTGAAAAAATTGGTACAATTAACTATGAAGTTGTTTCTAGAATTAATGCTCTATTACCGAGGAAAATAATATGAAAAAAATTGACCCTTTAATTCAGTGGTGGGTGACACCAAAGCTTCCAGCCAACGACATTACCGCCAAACATAACCCAATATCGAAATGGATTACTCATCCGGGGAAAAGAAGGATTGCTAAGTGGTATCTTCAATTCTTAAAAAATAACACCGATATAAAAGTCATAGGAATTACAGGTAGTGCTGGCAAAACTACAACTAAAGAAATGCTCGCGGCAATTCTTAGACTTGACGGAAAAACAATTTATACACCTAAAAATGTTGATTCTGTTTATAGTATTCCAAACACGATTCTGAGAACTCCGATTGGAACTAAATATTTAGTTCTTGAAATGGGAGTTGAGTATCCGGGCGAAATGGATTTCTATCTTTGGCTTGCCAAACCCAATATTGTTATCATTACAAATATTTTTCCGACACATCTCGAGTTTTTGGGTGACATTGAAGGAGTTTTTAAGGAGAAGAGTAAATTGGTTCTTAGTTTACCATCAGATGGCATCGCCGTTTTAAATTCGGGTGACGCAAAACTCAAATCAATTTCCAAAAATCTTAAAGCCAGAGTCGTTTGGTTTAATCCTGATAAAAATCCAATTGACCAAAATGCAAATGCGGCAAGCGCTGCGGCAAGAAGTTTGGGTATCCCTGAAGATATAATAAAAAATGGACTTTCGAATTATCAAAGACCTGAGCATCGTCTCCATTTTATTAAACATAAATCAGGTGCAGTTATACTTGATGACAGCTACAACAGTAATCCTTGGGCTGCTTTGGCCACTCTGGAATATTTCAACTCAATTGCCAAAGGCAAAAAAGTTGCGATTTTGGGAGATATGCTGGAACTTGGAAATTACGATGAAACAGCACATCGGGAACTGGGCCTGGCTGTAGCAAAATCGAACTTTGAAGTGGTAATTGCTGTTGGCAAGTCCTCCAAGTTTTTGATCGAAGAAGTTAACAAACTCTCTAAAAATACAAAAACCTACCTATTTTCAGCTACTGAAGAAGCTTTTCCAGTAGCCTCAAAATTATTGAATAAGGACACAACCCTCCTGGTTAAGGGATCCCACTCAATAGGCCTTGATAAGCTTGTAGCTAAACTCTGATTGCCACAGTTTTCACAGAAGATATATAATTAGGCATTGTATGAATAATCCAAACCTCATGCCCCTTGCCTTGGGTCTCATCATTTTCTCATTCCTCATCTCTTCTGTTCTAATAGTTCCGTTCATAAATTTGCTTTACAGGTTTCACCTTACTAGGCGTAAAGAGGCTCCGGAAAAAGGCAAAATCCCTCTTTTTGATAAGCTCCACGATATTAAAACCGGTACTCCTGTAGGTGGAGGTATTTTTATTATTCCGGTTGTAACTATCCTTTTTGCCATTATTTTCCCGCTTTCGTCCAGGCTTGGAGTATTTGTTAGATCAGCCTACAGCCTAAGAAGTGAGCTCTTTATCATCTTTTTCACCTTTTTGAGTTTCGGGATTCTGGGTTTATCAGATGATTTATTAAAGATTTTTGCAAAGCCCACAAAAGGAATTGTCGGTCTATGGTTTGGCATAAGACGTAGACAGAAGTTTATCCTTCAGTGGATTCTAGGGTTAACCATCGGCTTCCTCATTTACAGAAATTTGGGAATCCATATATTAAATATTCCACTTCTGCATATAGTTGTGAATTTGGGAGTTTGGTATATTCCCTTTGCCGCTTTTGTTATTGTGGCCTTTACGAATGCTTTTAATATTACAGATGGCCTTGATGGACTTTCGAGCGGACTTCTACTAATCTGTCTTGGAGCCTTTGGAATTATTGCCTCCGGTCATCTTGATACACCTCTTTCCCTGTTTATCGCTCTTTGGACCGGTGCCCTCATCGCATTTCTCTATTTTAATGTCTGGCCAGCAAGACTATTTTTGGGAGATGCCGGAGCTTTATCTTTTGGAGCAATGCTTGGGGTGATTGGGCTTTTATCCGGAAGTATTATTGCGCTTTTGGTTATCGGGGGAATTTTTGTTATTGAAGTTGCTTCCTCAGCTTTTCAAATTCTTGGGTGGAAAATTTTAAAGCGTCCACTATTACCTCTTGCTCCAATCCATCACACATTTTTGGCAATCGGCTGGGAAGAGCCAAAAATTGTAATGCGCGCCTGGGTATTGGGGATAATGTTAGCCATATTCGGACTCTGGCTTGCTACAATTTAAATGCGAAAAAAAAGTCAACTTTCTCGACAAACGAAATCGATCGATCGTAATTTTTTGATTCTTGTTATCTCTCTAATAATTTTAGGGCTCATTTCAATTGCAGACGTATCTGCCCCTCAAGCCCTAAACATGTTTGGCGATAAATTTTATTTCCTAAAACAACAACTTATGTGGTCAGGAATTGGACTCGCGGTTCTCTTTATCACTTCAAAAATTCATTATTCGTTTTGGCAAAAGATAGCGACTCCATTTTTTATAACTACAATAGTTCTATTATTAGTTGTGCTTTTACCAAACCTTGGTTTCAAGGCATTGGGAGCCAGAAGGTGGATTAGTTTAGGTCTATTCTCTTTTCAACCATCGGAATTAATTAAACTTAGTTTTATTATATTTATTGCAAAAGTGGCGGCAAAAAATAAAAGTTTCCTGTCATATTTTTTACCACTTATTTTGGTAACAGGACTTATCATGTTACAACCAGATTTAGGAACTGCTTTAGTTGTTGCGACAATAGGATTCTCACAATTTTTTATTTCAGGAGTTAGCATTTTATATTTGGGACTCTCAATGTCAGCTGGAATTCTTGGCGCTATAGTTCTTACAATTTTCTCGCCCTATAGACGTGCAAGGCTCTCGACTTTTTTTGAAACAGCGTCAGACCCACTTGGTAAAAGTTACCATATCCGTCAGATACTTCTCGCACTTGGGTCTGGAGGAATATTTGGAGTAGGCCTGGGTGCTTCCCGACAAAAATTTCTTTTTCTTCCAGAATCTTCAACGGACTCCATTTTCGCAGTAATTACTGAAGAACTTGGTCTTGTCGGCGGTTTTGCGATAATTCTCATTTTCGCATATTTTATTTATAAGGGTTTGAAAATTGCGGGAAACGCACCTGACACTTTTTCTAAAATTGCCGCGGTAGGTATCACTGCATGGATTGGTGGACAGGCATTTTTAAATATCGCCTCCATGGTTGCACTTGTGCCGCTGACAGGAATTCCACTTCCATTTTTTTCCTATGGTGGTAGTAGTCTTGTGATGATTCTCGCTGCTTGCGGTATACTTCTTTCAATCAGTAAATATGGCAAAAATGAAAAATAATTACAAAATCGTTCTCACTGGCGGGCACGCGGCAACAACTGCAGCTTCCGTGGTCGAGGAAATAAGATCTCAGAAATTAGATTGGGAGATATATTTTATTGGTGCAAAGTGGGCAATTGAAGGTAAAAATGTTGAAACCCTTGAATCAAAAATCTTAAAGGATCAAGGCGTAAAATTTTTACCTTTAGTCTCAGGTCGAATTCAGCGCAAGTTTACTTTTTGGACACTACCGTCAATTTTTAAAATTCCATTAAGTTTTATTCACGCTTTTAGCTACCTAGTTAAAATTAGGCCGAACGCAATTCTTTCTTTTGGCGGTTATGTCTCCGTGCCAGTTGTTGCTATTGGAAGAGCCTTGGGAATTCCGGTTATTTTGCATGAACAAACTGCGGCAATTGGTAGGGCCAACAACTTTGCATCAAAATTTGCAAATAAAATTGCCCTAAGCCGCGAGGAGAGTTTGGAATATTTTCCTAAAGATAAATATGAAATTACCGGTAACCCGGTACTAAAAGAGATTGTCGCAATTGAATCAAAAAAATCTCCGAGTGAACATCCCGTCGTATTTTTTACAGGTGGATCTCGCGGGGCACAGGTTATTAATGATGCCGTTGAAAAATCTCTTATTTCTCTTCTTTCAAAGTATCAAATTTATCATCAGACGGGAGAATTGGATTCTAGAAAATTTGAAATTATAAGAAATAAGTTGCCGAGGATTTTTAGTTCCCACTATCACATCTATTCCAGTATTTCTCCAAATCAAATGGCAGAAATATACAAAAAAAGCGATGTGATTGTGGGTAGGGCAGGAGCAAACACTGTTTCTGAAATTATGGTAATCAAGCGTCCGGCAATTTTAGTACCACTGCCAATAAGCTATTTGGACGAACAGACAAAAAATGCTGAATACGCAAAAAAGTGGGGGATCGCAGAAATAATTCCACAGAATGAGTTAACACCCACTAATTTGATTGGAGGTCTTGAAAAAGTTTTCAAAAATTATAAAAAAATTATAGAATCTGTACACCTGAAAAAATCTCCAGACGTTGACGCTTCCAAAAAAATCGTTAATTTAATTTTAGAAGTCCTTAAGTGAAGAAAATAATAATTTTAATTTTAGTAAGTTTGAGTTTCGTGGCGATCCTTCTGTCCCCATTTTTTATAAAAGTAAAAATTATTTGCGAATCGCAATTCGGTCCTTGTCCTGACGAACTTAATTCAAAACTTCAAGCTTTTAATAGCAAAAGTTTGTTTAGCGCCAAAAAGGGGACAACAAAAATATTAAAGGCAGATTTTTTGGTTTCGGATTTTTCCTTACAATATAAATTACCGGATATCCTTACTATAAATCTATTAATTAAAAAACCGGAATTTGCCATGGTTAATAAGAACACAGGTGACACTGCCCTGATCGATAAAGATGGGCAAGTTTTAAGCATTTCAAAAAACACAACTCTTCCCCGAGTTTTAGTTAGTACAAATCTTCCAAAACCAGGTGAAAATATTGGACAAACAAATTTAAAGGCAATGAAGTTAATAGAGGGAGTATTTGAAATGTATCAGGTGGCGATTGGAGCGGTAGATAACACCAGTTTGACTGTTGATATCCCAGGCCAAGTCAGGGTAATATTTCCTTTAGATCAGGACACCCAGGTACTCTTGGGGTCGCTACGACTGGTTTATACAAAAATTAGTGCCGGAAATTTAGCCGGGAAGTATTCACAAATTGATTTGCGTTATAAAAATCCAGTACTGCGTTAGTCACTGACACTAGCGAACTAAATCAATGTATGATATTACATTGAAGAGTCATATTATGCCGAAATCACGAATTGTAGCCGGAATTGAAATAGGATCAAGTAAAATTGCAACACTTATTAGTCAGGTTGCGGTCGACCCTGTTAGTGGCGAGTCTTCGATAAGCGTAATTGGTGCGGCTTCTTCAGAATCTCGGGGTATTAAAAAAGGCCAAATTGTTGATATTGAGGAGGCGGTAGAAGCCACAATCGCCTCAGTTGAGGCTGCAGAGAGAATGGCAGGATATAATCTTGAATCCGCTTTTATCTCAGTTGGAGGAGCCCATATACACTCACAAAATTCTCACGGAGTGGTAGCGGTAAGTGAGCCAAGCGGTGAAATTACTCAAAACGATGTGGATAGGGCGATTGAGGCGGCTTCAGCGGTTTCTCTTCCTGCTTCCCGCGAAGTTATTCATGTTCTTCCTCGGGAATTTGTTGTTGACGGGGAATCTGGAGTTCGCGATGCTGTTGGCATGAGCGGAGTAAGACTTGAAGTTGACACGCATATTATCTCTGCAGGGGCATCTGCCATCAAAAATCTTAAGAAAGCAATTGCTGAGGTAGGAATTCGGGCTGAAGATTTGGTTTTTTCCGGACTTGCTTCCGCTGAGGCAGTAGTTTCGTCTACTGAGAAAGAATTAGGCTGTGTACTTATCGATATCGGGTCGGGAACAACTTCCATAACTGCATTTATTGAGGGGTCAATTGCTTATTCAGGAGTCATTCCGGTTGGTGCCAAAAATGTAACTAACGATTTGGCAATTGGTCTTCGCGTCTCTCTTGAAACTGCTGAAAAAATTAAACTGGCACTCTCCGCCAAAAAGAAAAAAGATGTTGAAGAAAGTGACGAAATGGATTTGGCAACTTTGGGTGTAACCGAAATCAAAAAAATCTCCAAAAAAACTTTGCTTGAAGGAATAATTAGGCCAAGGTTGAATGAAATTTTTACAATGGTCAGAATTGAACTTGAGAAAGAAGGTCTGGGGTCTCGAGTTCCATCTGGGGCAATAATTACTGGAGGTGGCGCAGAAACTGCTGGTGCAATTGATTCGGCAAAAAGAATGCTTAATCTTCCTGTGAGACTTGGAATTCCGGGAGGGGTTGGAGGACTTATTGACGATATCATGAATCCAGCTTTTTCTACACCAATAGGGCTTTTGCTTTACGGATCAAAATTAATTCCGGAAGCAAACTTGACATCGTTCGGTAAAAAGTTGAAACTACCAAAGAAAGGTTTAGGAATTTTTGAAAAATTGGTTTCGAGTGTTCGTGATCTTTTGCCCTAACGTTAGTTGCTTGTATTTTGCTTCTGCCCCATATAAAATGCTGCCGTGAGTTCTATTTAATTTCTTTTTAATAAATTATGGCATTAGTAAAACCAGACAGCGCAAGAATTGCAAAAATAAAAGTAATCGGAGTTGGTGGTGGTGGTGGAAATGCAGTTTCAACAATGATTGAAACTGGAACAATTTCTGGAGTTGAGTTTATCGCGGTCAATACGGATGCTCAAGTTCTTCTTCAAAATAAAGCCCCAACAAAACTTCAGATCGGTGAAAAATTAACAAAAGGGCTTGGTGTTGGAGGAAATCCTGAAATCGGTGCACTTGCCGCAGAGGAATCCATTGAAAAATTAAAAGAACTCATGATCGATAGTGACATGATTTTTATCACAGCAGGTATGGGTGGTGGAACTGGAACTGGTGCGGCACCCGTTGTTGCTCAACTTGCCAAAGAATCCGGGGCCTTAACAGTCGGAGTTGTAACCAAACCTTTCGCTTTTGAAGGAACAAGACGTGCAATAGCAGCTGAGGATGGAATTGAAAAACTTAAAGAGTCGACAGACACCTTGATCGTTATTCCTAATCAAAGGCTGATGGATGTCATTGACCGCAAAATGACACTTCTTGAGGCATTTAAAGTAGTTGATTCAGTTCTAGGTCAGGCTGTAGGAGGTATCGCCGATATAATCACGACCGCAGGATTGGTTAACGTCGATTTTGCCGACGTAAAGACCATCATGAAGGACGCTGGAAGCGCTCTTCTTGGAATCGGAACCGGAGTTGGAGAAAACAGGGCCCAGATGGCTGCACGCGCAGCAGTTTCCTCACCGCTTCTTGATCTTTCTATAGAGGGTGCAAGAGGAGTCCTGTTCAATATCGCAGGTGGTGCTGACTTGACCATGTTTGAGGTTGATGAGGCCGCACGAATAATTAGCTCAGCCGCCGACCCAGACGCCAATATAATTTTTGGAGCAGTTGTTAAAGATGACCTTGCAGACCAAGTTCGAATTACAGTAATTGCCACAGGTTTTGATGAAACAAGGTCCAGAATTGCTCAAATGTCTCAGGTTCAGGCTAAACCTCCGGTTGTTCAAGGAGTGGTAAGTGAGCCTGTGAGGAGAACTATTCAGGATGCTGAGCATGATGAAGAAAAAAAGAATGAACCACCTGAAGATTCAGGAAGTGGTGACGATGATGTTTTTGGTGAGAAATTCGAAATTCCCGCTTTTTTGCGCAAAATACACCAATAATGAAAGAAAAAGCTCAAATAATTGAAATGTTAGAAAAAGAAACGGCTACCGTACAGTTTAAACTTCTAACCCGTTTGGCTTTCAATGGTTTGGACGGTATTCTTGAGGCTGAAATTGCGGCAAAAGAGCTGGTACGAAAGATGCCTGTTATTGGGCGATTTACGGCCAGATCAGAAATGTATGAAAGTAGGTTAGTCGGAAGGATAAGTCCACCTGTTGATACACTTGCATCTGCAATTCAAACGCTTCTTAATGGCACAAGTAGTGGAGTTATCACACTGCGGGCGAATTCGAAAAAAAATCAGATTTTCCTGAACGTGCCTAAGTCCTTCAAATTAGAATAAATAAATAGTACAATAGCTTCAAGCGGTAACGCTGTTATTTTATGGCCAATAATAAGGCTAATTTTACACCTGTAGATCTCAAGGTCGATTTTCCTGAACTTGAAAGAAAGCTTCTCAAAGACTGGGAAAAGACCGGTCTTGTCAAAAAATATCTGTCCAGGAATAAAGACTCCAAAAAGTATTTTAGCTTCCTAGACGGCCCAATTACGGCCAATAACCCCATGGGTGTTCATCATGCCTGGGGCAGAACGTACAAAGATCTCTGGCAAAGGTTCAAAAACATGCAGGGCTTTAGACAGCGTTTTCAAAATGGTTTTGATGCACAAGGCCTTTGGGTTGAAGTAGAGGTTGAAAAAGAGCTTGGTTTTAAGTCTAAAAAAGATATAGAAACATTCGGAGTCGCCAAATTTGTCCAACTTTGTAGGGACCGCGTTAAAAAATATTCAGACATTCAAACCGAGCAAAGTAAGCGCCTCGGCTACTTCATGGATTGGGACAATTCCTACTTCACCTTAAGTGAAGACAACAATTACATGATCTGGAATTTTCTCAAGAAATGTTACGAAAACGGATGGGTTTATAAAGGTAACGATTCAGTTCCTTGGTGCCCTAGGTGTGAAACTGCAATTTCCCAGCACGAAATGCTAACCGAGGATTACAAAGAAATCACTCACCAGTCCGTCTACTTGGCATTTCCAATTGTGGGCCAGTCCAATGAATATTTGTTGGTTTGGACAACTACTCCCTGGACAATTCCGGCAAATATCGCGATCGCCCTTGACCGAGATATCGATTATTCTCAGGTAGAAGTCGGCGAGAAAAAATATTGGGTTGCAAAGGATGCAAAAGAAAGAGTTCTTGGGCGAGTTAAGGCAAAAGAACTAAAAACAGTCAAAGGCTCCAAACTTGTAGGACTTCGCTATAAAGGTGCGTTTGATGATCTTCCGATTGTTGCCGAAATTAGTTCCAAAAACGACAAATTCCATACAGTTGTTGCGACCGACGATTTAATTCTTCCGATAACGGTAACCGAAGGAACCGGACTTGTTCATACTGCAGTTTCTGCCGGTTCTGAAGATTTTAAATTGGGTAAAAAACTTGGACTTCCCATGATTCCTGTAATTGAAGACGATGCTTCTTATATGCAGGATTTGGGATTTTTATCCGGAAAAAATGCCAAAAAACACCCCGAAATTATTTTGGATTATCTTAAGGAACTCGATGCCGAGGGTAAGCATTTTTACTTTAAGATAGAAAACTATACACACAGATACCCGGCCTGTTGGAGATGTAAGACGGAACTTGTTTGGAAAGTAACAGATGAGTGGTATATAGCGATGGACGCGCCTGTGCAAATTTCTAAACGTAAAAGTCAAACTACTAATCTTGAAAAATGGGAGGATGGGGAAGAACCGCAGGAAATGCCGGACACACGGACTCTTCGGGAACGTATGAAAATTGTTGCCGGCAAAATAAATTGGATTCCGGGTTTTGGCTTAGACCGGGAGATGGATTGGCTTACCAACATGCACGATTGGCTAATCAGTAAGAAAAATAGATATTGGGGTTTAGCACTTCCTATTTGGGAATGTAAAAACTGCGGCAACTTCGAAATCATTGGCTCTAAAGAGGAACTAAAGGCGCGGGCTGTTGAAGGTTGGAAAGAGTTTGAGAGTCATACGCCTCATAAGCCCGAAATCGACCTTGTGAAGGTAAGATGTTCAAAATGCGGCCATATAATGGCGAGAATCGAGCCTGTAGGAAACCCCTGGCTGGATGCAGGAATAGTTCCATATTCTACAATTAGTGAAAATAATAAAGCATGTGGTTTTGAGACAACAAAAACGAAACCTTTGTATCTTACTGATAAAAAGGTATGGGAAAAATGGTTCCCTACTGACTTTATTACAGAAAGCTTCCCCGGGCAGTTTAAAAACTGGTTTTATTCTTTAATTGCCATGTCAACGGTGATGGAGGATGCAAGCCCCATGAAGACGGTTTTGGGATTTGCGACACTCCTTGATGAAAAAGGTCAGGGAATGCATAAAAGTAAGGGAAATTCGATCGAGTTTATTGAAGCAGCGGACAAAATTGGGGTTGATGTAATGAGGTGGATGTATGTTAGACAAAACCCGGCCGAAAATATGCTTTTTGGATACCATGCGGCTGACGAAGTGAGGAGAAGATTCCATCTTAAACTTTGGAATCTTTACAATTTCTTTGTAACCTATGCCAATCTGGATAAATGGGACGCATCAAGTACACAAGGCATAAAAACGAAAAGTAAAAATGTATTGGATGAATGGATTTTGGCGCGACTTGACCAGGTGGTATCGATTGTTACCGAAAGCCTTGAAAAATATGATGCATTTTCGGGAAGCGCGGAACTTGATAAGTTCGTTGACGATCTCTCACTCTGGTATGTAAGGCGTTCTCGTGAGCGTGTAGGACCTGCAGCCGTCTCTGAGAAAGATAGGGAAGCGTTCTATAGAACCACATATTTTGTTTTAACAACTCTATGTAAAGTACTAGCCCCATTCACACCATTCTTAGCTGAGGTAATGTATAAAAACTTAACGGGGGAAGAGTCGGTTCATCTTGCAATGTGGCCAAAAAGTTCTGGCAAAGATAATGAAAGGTTAATTACTGAAATGCAGACTGCCCGCGAAGTTGTTGAAAAAGCCCATTCAATCAGGAAAGAAAACACAATTCCGGTAAGACAGCCCTTGAGCACTTATTATTCTTCTGCCAAACCAATTTCCAAAGAGATTGAATATCTTATTGAAGATGAAATTAACGTTAAAGCGATTAGCTGGGATGCTAAAGCAGATAAATTGGATACAAAAATAACAAAAGAACTTCAAGAAGAAGCGGCAGTTCGCGACTTGGCAAGAAAAATTCAAGAAGAAAGAAAGCAGTTGGGGTTAAATCTTACTCAAAAAGTTAACGTTGTCGTAGAGGAAATCCCGATGAACACAAAACTTATTCAATGGATGACAAAGAAAGCTCAGATCAATAAGCTAGAGAAAGGTAAGTTCAAAGTTTCAAAGGCTTCATAATGAAAGGTACTCTTAATTTTCTTTCAAAAGATATTTTTCTATCTACTTCGGTCATTTTTTTGATTGTTTTAAGTACTGTCATTCTGGAATCGATTGCACCTAGTTTTTTTCCTGGGTATTTTCTTGTTATCTTTATGGCAATTCTTGCCTTTTGGTTTTTCTCTCAAATCAGTTTTGAAATAGTCTCACTTTTTTCCAAACAGCTGTACGTTCTTTCGATATTTCTTTTGGTACTAACGTTGATTATTGGGAACGTTACCAGAGGAACTGTTCGCTGGATCCCGATCGGTCCGTTGAATCTTCAACCGGCAGAGCTCGTCAGGCCGTTTTTGCTTGTATTTTTTGCTGACTTTCTGACAAAAAGCAAAATTACCGTAAAAAGAATGATCCAGGCAAGCCTTCTTTTAATCTTGCCCGCTTTCTTAATTTTGGTTCAGCCTTCTCTTGGGGTCTCAATCGTTACCGCTATCGGTTTTGTCGGAGTGCTTCTTTCTTCAAACTTTAATAAAAAATATATTTTAGTAGGTATTGGAGTTATTCTTGTAACAATCCCCATTTTTTGGCAGCTTATGGCTCCATATCAGAGGCAAAGAGTAATGACTTTTATAACTCCTACAAATGATCCGCTTGGAGCAGGCTACAACAGTTTGGAATCTATAATTGCGGCGGGTTCGGGGGGGTTTGCTGGACGCGGGCTTGGACGGGGAATTCAAACTCAATTGTCATTTCTTCCGGCTAAACAAACTGACTTTATTTTTGCGGGGGTCGCTGAGGAATTGGGTTTTATAGGTGCAGGAGTAATGCTTCTTGCTACCTTCATAATTCTATGGCGCTTGACAGTGTTCATGGAAAACGCTGTTAACCCCACGGCCCGCGCATACCTCTCCGGTTTCCTATTTACCTATTTGGCTCAAGTTCTGGTGCACACAGGCATGAATATGGGGCTTCTACCGGTCACAGGGCTTCCTTTCCCGCTCGTTTCGGCAGGAGGGTCATCTCTCCTCGCAACCTTGATTGGGCTCGGTATTGCTCTTGGGGCGTATAGGCGATGGTAGGCATCACTTGTAGTTTTGGTTGCCTGCTGATAAAATACACCTCGTATGGCAAAATTTGCAGTAATCAAAATTGGCGGTCAACAGTTTAAAGTTTCTGAAGGACAAGAAATCCTTGTCGGCAAGCTTTCCGATCTTAAAAAAATTGAACCTGAAGTTCTTCTTGTTTCTGAAGACGATAAGGCCTCTATCGGGAAACCAACCATAAAAGGAGCCAAGGTTAGCCTCAAAGTGGTTAAGGATTTGGAAATGGGAGAAAAGATTGAAGTCTATCATTTCAAGGCTAAAAGTAGATATAAAAAACATACAGGTTTTAGACCCCAATACACCCGCCTTTCAGTCGAAAAGATTTCTGCTTAAATATATCACTCTATAACTCTCTGACCTCTTGACAGCTGTGAAAATTTAATTTATATTGTCGCTATGTCAACACACAAGGCCGGTGGTAAGGCTTCACAGCATGTAAGTCCAGCAGGTAAAAGGCTTGGAACCAAGGTTTCCGGTGGCCAAAAAGTAGCCAAAGGACAAATTTTAGTTCGTCAAAGGGGCACAACCTTTGGAAAAGGTAAAGGTGTTCGTGCCGGCCGTGACCACACTTTATACTCAATTCTCGATGGAGCAGTCAAATTTGGCAGAAAGTTAGGTAAGCGTGTAGTTTCCGTTGTTTCCCAATAATATGGCCGAGGAAGTAATACAATTAGAAATTAATCAGCTTCAACCCAATCCACTTCAACCTCGTGGCGCCATAACCCCAGAAAGCTTAGTAGACCTAGTTGACTCTATCCGTGAGCATGGAATCCTCGAACCTTTGGTTGTTGCTAAGACTCCGGCCGGATTCCAGATCATCGCAGGTGAGCGCAGATGGCGTGCAAGTAAGCTTGCCGGCCTTACACACGTTCCTGCAATTATTCGTGAAACTTCACCTAAAGGAATGCTTGAGATGGCTCTTGTTGAAAACGTTCAAAGAGTCGATCTTAACCCATTAGATCGCGCCAAAGGTTTTGAGCGGTTAATGAATGAATTTGGTCTCACAACCAGTGAAATAGCAGTCAGAATCGGAAAATCTGTAGCCTACGTATCAAATTCTTTACGTTTGCTTTCTCTTCCGGACGCCCTCAAAGATGGATTACTCTCAGGCCTTATCAGTGAGGGTCACGCAAGGGCACTGGCGGCCATTGACGACCCAAGCTTAATGATTGAGGCATATAAGATAATCCTCCGTGAAAGTGGTTCTGTGAGGCGCGCTGAAGAGCTTGCCAGGAGAATGAAAGCACAATCCCAACAGGAGGCTAAAAAACAAACACAACACGTTCGGATTGTTTCTGAAGAAATAGATAAAATGCAAGATGATATGCAAAAAGCCTTTGTAAATGGGGACGGGGAAGATGCCAAAAAGGCTTCAGTCAAGCTAATTCGAAGTCGCAGAGAGACGAGAGTTGTATTTGTATTTAAAGGTGGCCTCGAAGAGACTGAAGAAAAACTTCAAAAAGTTTACAAATCGGTTACTTCTTAATTTTAATACCCAGGTTTTTTAACGACTCCAATTAAATTTAATGGCCAGTAAATTATCCACGCTCTTCCACTGATTGCTGATTTTGTTATCGGGCCCCAGTACCTTGAGTCTGATGAGTTAGGCCGATTGTCGCCCATTACAAAATATTCCCCTGTAGGTACGGTAAATTCCTGATTATCCGCCAAGAATGTTCCTCCGTTTGTTTGCAGAGTACTTGATAAGTAAGTTTCCTTCAAAAGTTGATCGTTAATAAATACATGACCATCTTTAACCATGACTTGTTCACCTGGAAGGCCTATCACTCTTTTAATAAATTCATCGGTTGTACTTACCGGAGGAGTAAATACCACAACATCCCCTCGTTCCGGGTTTCTTAGATAATAGGTAACTTTTTCTGTCAGCAAATATTCAGCATCCGGGTAATTTGGGCTCATAGACTGACCCTTAATTTTGTGGGGACGCATGATGAGGAGGTAAACAAAAAAGAATATTCCGACAGCAAAAACGACTACCTCAACGATGTCCAAAAAAAATGCCCCCAACCTTTTCAACATACAATTATTATACAAATATTAGTGAAGGATTACATCATGAACTTCGCTTTCGCGTCTGCCTAATGAAGTAATTTGAGTAAATTTTGCTTTTTCCCACAGTTCGTCGAGATTATTCGCGCCCGAATAACTAAAGCCGGACCTAATGTTTGAAACAATTCTTTCTACTATTGGCCTAAGAGGACCTTTAAAAGGAACAATACTTTCAACTCCCTCAATCTGTTTCGTGTAATGTCTTTCAAACTCATCTTTATTTTTTCCAACGTGATTTCTTTTTTCAGTCAAAGAGGTGGATGCATTGTAGGTTTTGTAGATTTTCCCATGAAAGACGATTTTCTTGCCCGGTGATTCAGTAGTTCCTGCAAAAAGACCACCTGCCATTATAGCCGACGCACCTGCTGCTAAACCTTTTACAATGTCGCCGGAATTTTTGGTTCCTCCATCAGCAATCAATGTCTTTTTGTACTTTCTGGCAATAGATGCTGCTTCTAAAATTGCTGTAATTTGCGGGACACCAGAACCGGTTTCGATTCTTGTTGTACAAATAGAACCTGGACCGATCCCGACCTTTATACAATCTGCCCCGGCTTTAAATAAATCCTCCGCGGCATATGAAGTTGCCACGTTCCCTGCAACTAAATCAATTTTTTCAAATTTATTTTTAAAATTATGTATCGCGTCGAGAACTTTTTTCATATGTCCGTGGGCAACGTCGAGGAAAAAAATGTCCGCACCGGCATTAATAAGAGCCTCACATCTATCGAACATCCCGTTTCTCAAACCAATGGATGCGCCTACCAGTAATTTTTTCTTTTTAACCACCGAAATCATATTTGCTTCTTCCTCAGGAGACATAAACCTGGGGATCACACCTATCCCTCCCAGGCGCGCCATGGCGATTGCCATATCAACCCCAGTAACATCGCTCATATTTGAACTAATAAGTGGAATTTTAAGAATTAGACGGTTGGTAATTTTTGTCTCGACATTTACATCATTTCTGCTATTTATTTCAGAATATTGCGGGATTAAAAGCACGTCATCATAAGAAAGCGATAGGGGGACTATGTGATTCATACCATTTTGTAATGATATGTATCATTACGTTTAACTTTAGGAAAATCAGGAAAAAATGTCAATATGTTTTTCAGTCTTTAGTATAGTTTTTTTTGGTGCTAGTATGTTCTGGTATGAGTGTAGAAAATCCAAGAAATATCGATACAGCTAAGGACTTTGATTCTGCAATTGAGATAATTCCTCAGGAGGTTTGTGAGGCTGCCATTTTTGCGCTTCAAATGGAGCTTTCATTAAGCGTTAAACATAATACAAAAGACGCTGTTATGATTCCGATACTTCGCGGTGGGAAACGTGTGGGGGATGCTTTATCAACTTTCGTCGGCATTTACTCAAGCCCGATGCAAATGTCATATTATGATCAAAACAACATAAGGATGGACAAACCTATTTGTCTTAAAAAGCCGGACATAAGTCAAATAATAATAGGCGATCAAACACGGGATATTTATTTTGGCGAAGGTGTTGTGGACAGTGAGGCAACAATACTAGAAGCCGAGAATATAATAAATCAGATGGTTACCGAGAAGGGGAATCTGGACGGAAAGGAATATAAATTGCCTATATATCACACTTATGCGTTAATCTCCAAAGTGCGGGGCAATCCGCAAATTCCCAATTTTATTTTTCCGCTTTTATTAAACTCTGACATTTGGGCTCATGGATGGGATTTTGATAATGGGCAAAAAGGGAGGGAGTTAAATAGCATTTTTGGTGTTTTATCCCCGTTTGCAACTGACATACCTAAGCGACCTTATTACAGAACTACAGGAATTTACGAAAGGCACTTCAAAGCTGCGCTAATGCATCTAAGCATGGTAAAATAGGATCTGCTAGGGTCAGCGTTTTAACCAGGATGACTAGCTCAGTGGTAGAGCGCTTCGTTCACATCGAAGAGGTCGTTGGTTCGATCCCAACGTCATCCACCAATTGAGGTTAGTTCAAAATGTCTTCTTGGGGTTTCTCCAAATTGAATTTCAAGGTTTTTATTTGAGGTTGGAAGCCTTCGAAATTATATTCTTTGTATAGTGTTTCTCCATTCGGTAGGAATTGGGCAACCACCAATAATGTCTCGCCAGATTTTGGTAAAAGGTTCAATTTGAAATTTCCTGATTTTGGATTGATAAAACTTACCATTCCTTTAGTATCCGTATGCCCGTTTCCGTCTTGATCAGTTATAACGAAATTTGCAGGATACCCAATTACTACCAGTGCAGAATTAGGTTCTGTAAATGTATTGGTAAGTGGTAAGGTTGGTGCATGGCCCAAGAATCTTAAAATTTCTGTCATTCCCGGAATTGAGGCAACAAGCCCGGAGTGGGTTTCATTTATAGGGATGTCAACCACTCCGGGAAGTTGTGCACTTAACGAAAGAACGGTTCCGTCACCTGCAATAGAGTAAATTTTAGTTGAAGGTTTTCCATCCAACCAATTTCCACTTTTTATATCAGATTTGGAGGGAGATTTAACTAAAATGGATTTCAATGTGGAAAATCCCGTTCCGCTTAATGTTTCTGAGGTTACTCCATGGGAATCAAAATTATTGTTTAAGTGCCAGGTATTCTTTGCAATCATAGTTGACCACGGTTTAAATGTTTTCGCATTTTTTAAGATATAGTCAAAAATAGGCAAGAGGTTACCAGCAGAAGGGAAGTTATTCTGTAAAGAAACACGGGGGTTTGAGAAAATTCCACCACAATGATCTAGAAAGAGAGTCATTGCAACTTTGGTAATAAAATTATCTTCCCAAATTTCTCCTCCGCTCCATGCTGGGTAGGATTGAACAGCACCTTGATGTGGAGAACCAGCTGTAAGGAATTTGTTAAGTTTTGCACCCGAAGTATCTTCAAGATATTGTCGTCCGATTAACCCTCCCATACTATGTCCGACAAGATTAACTTTTTCATCCCCGGAAGTTATGGATGAAATTTCATCCCCGAGAGCGGTTGCGTTGGTAGGAATCTGTTGTCTCCAATCGTAATAAAAAGGATTAACAGTCCAACCATAATCTGAAAGAGCAGTTAGAATCGGGTTGTAAATACTAGCAGCATATGAAGCGAGAGACCAATTGTTTGGATTGTTATCGAAAGTACAACTTGCAAAAGCGTTTGCGTTCCAGCTTGCCCCAAATCCCGGGACAAAAAATACTTTGGAGATTGGTGTTGGAGTCGGGGATGGAGAAGGGGAGGGAGAGGGGGTTGGAATTATAACATCACCCGTTCTTGTACAAACATTATAGTTTGTTCCCATGTCTTGAGGATGATTCATTTGAACAAAATTGTCAGCATGTGTGAGGTTCCCAGAAAAATCGGCGCCATAAATGCCGTATGGGATTTGTCTTGCGTTTGCTAAAGTATATGCATTAAAACCCCAATAAGCAGTGTCACCAGCGTTTCCCCCAATAAGGCCATAATAAACGTTTTCCGATAAAGTTCCCCATGAAGTAATCCATCCAACATCTGTTGGTTGGTAAAGTTTATTCCAAATTGGGCCCTTAAGACTGACAATTTCCAACACACCCAAATTTGTAAAATTGGAGCTGTCTACTTGCACTGAAATATGGTTTCCTTCTATTGTTGATTTATAACTGCAGCTTTCTGCGTAGACATCTGATTGTACGATCATTAGAAACACTATTACAAATAAAATTACAAGGGCACTTTTCTTAATAGTTAACATAATCTATTATATTATTCATTATTATGAAACTATGAAACTTTGTCAACACCCAATGACGGTTTGCTTAGAAGTATTGCCATTTATGATCTTTAATTAATGCTTTCTTAAAATATTTTGCCACGAGATACGTATCTCGAAGCGCATTGCAAATTACATATTTTGTTAGGTTGTAAAAATTCAATTTTAGATCTACTTTCAAACTTCTTGAAATAGCCTTTAGCGTCATTGGCATTGCTTTTTGTGAAAGGTGTATCCCGTCCATGTAATAAAACATTTTTGTTAAGCCGTGTTTGTCAATAATGTTTTGATAAATGAAAACAAAAGGGATCCGTATCGCATTGCATTTTCTAGCAAGATATTTATTAAACATAACTGTGACCAAGTTTCTTTCTTTACAGTTTCCAACTAAAGGATACATATTGTTATTGATTTTGTTTAATCTTGTCGACGGAACAACATTCCAAACTAAAACTTTATACCCAAGATTATTGATATCTAAAATCGCGGAAAAATATCTATCTACACACTCCTCCACAATAGAACTTAAGTTACGTTTTTGTATTCTACTTTGCTTAATCAAATGTGCTCTACAATCAATTTCACCGAAACAGAACAAAATATTGGAACCTTTGGGAATTTCTTTTTTTAAAATTGTAAATATCTTTTCCCTTCCGTGGGAGCTGGAGTTAGATTTAATTAGGTTGTAGGCCAAGGTTTGGCCAACGGGAAAGACCTTAAAAAAAGGTAAAATCATTTGAGACTTGTTTGGCCAAACACGCTGTATCTCGTTTATCCCTGAAAAAAAACTTACATGGCTATCTCCGATACAATATATCAGGTATGGTTTTTTATCTTTAAGGTTCATTTTAATTATTTATAATGGTAGTATAACAAACACTTATGAAAATCGGATTTGATGGGAGATACGCTGAAGAGGATCTTGTTGGAGTAGGGAAATATATTATAAATCTGGTTTCGCAAATTTCGAAAAAAGAAAAATGCATAGTTTTCTATTCTAAGGAACCTAAATTTAAAATTAAAGGAAAAAACATTAAATCTATAGTCTTGTCTACTAAAAATAGATATATTTTTGAACAAATTGCTCTACCCCTGGCATTGATAAATAATAAAGTCGATTTGTACCATGCGGTTGGAAATATGGGGATCCCATTAATCTGCCCTGTTCCTGCAATTGTAACGGTTCACGACATTATTCCTTTGGAAATTAAAGATTATTTTTCATATTCACCCTTCCCATTATTGTCAAAACTTTCTTATTTTGTTAGATTGTATACTTCGTTGAAGGGTGCGGTAAAAATTATAACAGTATCGAATTATGTTAAATCGGAATTAGTCAAAAAAATAAATATCGATTCTTCAAAAATACTAACTATATATTCGGGTGCTCCAGCAATATTAAAACAAGGGATATTACCCAAAAACCTTATTGGAGAGAAATATATTTTGAATAATGGTGGCATTGATATAAGAAAGAATCTTGATCGATTAATTGAAGCCTTTAGTATAGTTCAGAACAAGAAAAAGTATATAAAACTCGCAATTACAGGAGATAATAAAAAAATTAGGAATAACCTTCAAAAATTGGTTAATAAACTTGGATTGGTAAAATCAGTGATCTTTACTGGATACGTAAGTGACAAAATTCTATTTGCACTTATTACAAATGCTAAGATGGTTTGTTATCCGACACTTTCTGAAGGTTTTGGTTTCCCTATTTTAGAAGGTTTTGGAGCAGGAACCCCGGTTATTTCTTCAGATACTTCCTCTATCCCAGAAATAGCGGGTAATGCTGCCATGTTAGTCGATCCTGGAAATGTCAATAAAATTTCTAGAGCCATGGAAAAAGTTTTGTCCGACTCTAGTCTAATTAAAGCAATGGTTTTAAAAGGTAAAGCTCGTTACAATAAATTTAATTGGAGTAAATCAGCAAATGAATATCTCGATTTGTATCACAACATTTAACGAAGAAGGGAGTATAGGGCCACTTCTGGACTCTCTACTTTCCCAATCCAAAAAAGCGGATGAAATTATAATTGTCGATGGGGGATCGAAGGATAAAACCATTGAGATAATTAATCATTATCAAAAGAGGGACCGCGGTATCAAACTCCTCAAAGAAAAATGCACCAGGGCCAAAGGGCGAAACTTAGGAATAGAACTTGCAAGAAACCCAATAATCGCAATTACAGACGCTGGCTGCAATGCCCACCCAAACTGGCTAAAAAATCTTACTGCGCCATTTAGTGAAGAGGAAATAGATATCACAGCGGGGTTTTATAAAATGGTTGGCAAAAATAGTTTGCAGAAGGCCATGTCGGTATTTTTAGGTGTAACACCAAGACATTTTGATATTAATTTCTTGCCCTCTACACGTTCGATGGCTTTTAGAAAAAGCGTTTGGGAAGCGGTCGGGGGATTTCCGGAAGCAAAAGGGAACTCTGCCGAGGATACAGATTTTAATTATAAAGCCGTCAAATTAGGCTTAAAGTATTCACGCGTGAAAAATGCAATTGTGGAGTGGGGGATGCCTGAAAATTTGTCGGTCTATTTTCAAAAAATTCAATCGTATGCAAAGTGGGATATTCAATATGGAATTTGGTGGCACCCGACACAACGTCTTATGTCGCACAATATTAAATCGGTTTTAGTCCTCCTTCGATATCTGGTTGGTATCTTGTTATTGGGCCTCAATTTTAAATTTAACACTCTCCCCTATTTATTAATTTTAATTTTTGTTTATTTATTTTGGGCTTTTCGGAAAGTTTATTCGGAGTTTGGGGAATGGCAAACGGCACTTTGTGGCCCTATTATTCAAATAACTTCTGACTTTGCGGTGATGTCTGGCTTCATAAAAGGTATAATTGGGAAGTAATGGGATATTTAAAAGATACTATAAAGGGGATAAGTTGGATGACCGGGTTTCGTGTTTCTTACCGTTTGATCGGAATTGTAAGGATTGCAATAATCGCCCATATCCTCAACCCCTTCAGTTTCGGTGTGTTTGGCATAGTTACAATAGTGCTTGGGTTTCTTGAGATTATTACTGAAACCGGTATAAATATTTTTCTTATTCAAGAAAAGGAAAATATGGATTCGTATGTGAGCAACGCCTGGGTTGTTTCAATCTTTCGTGGTGCATTAATTTCACTGCTTATTTTTGGCACAGCCGGGCCCGTCTCAAATTTCTTTAACTCGCCAGGTTCAAAAGAATTTCTATATGTTGCGGCTTTGATTCCACTAATAAGAGGCTTTATAAATCCTTCGGTTGTGAAATTTCAAAAGGATTTGCTTTTTGATAAAGAATTTTTATATAGAATTTCAATTTTCTCAGTTGAAACTCTGGTTTCGGTGTTGGGAGTAGTTATTACAAAATCTCCTTGGGGATTGGTTTGGGGACTGGTAGTTGGTGCCCTCTTTGAAGTTGCCTACACTTTTGTTGTTGTGCGCCCTTGGCCCAAGTTTGATTTTGACCCTGAAAAAACAAAAAAAGTTATTGAACGAGGAAAATGGGTTACAATTTTCGGAATTTTTGACTATCTATATACGCAAAGCGATAACATCGTTGTCGGGCGGCTTTTGGGAGTAGCTCCTTTGGGAATTTATGACAACGCTTACACTATATCTACTGCGCCCCTTTCCGAAATAGGTGATGTATTTTACAGAGTCACTTTCCCGGTCTTTTCCAAAATCTCGGAAGATGTCACAAGACTCAAATCTGCTTTCATTAAAAATACAGTTACAACATTTGTACTTATGAGTTTGGCCGGAATATTTATTTATGTTTTTGCAACTCCAATTGTTCAAATACTTTTTGGTAAGGGTTGGGAAGCCGCAATTCCTGTCGTTAAATTCTTATCAATTTTAGGTGTTGTTCGTGGCGTTGCCAGTTCTACAAATTCGATGCTCGTGGCACGTAAAAAACAAAAATATTCGGCAATAATTACAATTGTAAGTACTCTCGGACTTTGGATAACGATAATACCTTTGACCCGAATTTATGGTATTATTGGCGCTGCGATGGCCGCAACAGCCGGGACCATAATTTCCCTGCCTCTAACAATTTACTATGTCAGAAAATCTTTTTCGGAATGATGTCATCTTCATAACTGGCGGAACAGGATCTTTTGGCAAATTTTTTACTTCAGAAGTTCTTAAAAAAGGTGCAAAAAAAGTTATTATTTTCTCCCGAGACGAAGATAAACAAAATTCCATGCGATTTGATTTCAAAAAATACGAATCAAGACTTGAATTTATAATTGGGGACGTCCGAGATAAAGATTCGTTAAAAAGAGCTGTACACGGAGCAAAAATCGACCTCCTCGTTCATGCCGCCGCATTGAAACAAATCCCCTCGACTGAAGGTAATATTTTAGAAGCCGTAAAAACCAACATTCTTGGTACTCAAAACGTTGTCGATGTTTGTATAGAAGAAGGAATTCCAAAGGCGGTAGCTATTTCCACAGACAAGACGGTTGAACCGGTTAACGCATATGGAATGACAAAAGGTCTAGCCGAGAGAATTTTTATCCTGGCAAATAAAACTGATAGAAGTGGTAAATCTAAGTTTGCGTGCGTAAGGTATGGAAATGTTGTTAACTCCCGTGGGAGTATTATTCCACTTTTTACAAAACAACTTGAGAAAGGAATCCCACTTACCGTTACGAAAAAGGAAATGACACGGTTCATTCTGACCCTAAAAGAAGCTTCAAATCTGGTTTTTACTGCCATAACTAAAATGAAAGGCGGAGAAATTTTTGTTCCGAAAATTAAACCTATTAAGATTGTAGATTTAGCCGAAACTATGATTGAAAATTTTGGTAACAAAAAAACAAAAATAATTGAAGTCGGAATTAGGCCAGGCGAAAAAATTCATGAAAGCCTTATTTCTTCATCGGAGTGGGCTTACACCGAAGATAAAAAAGACTATTTTGTAATTCATCCGCAAATAAAAATTAAAGGAATCGGACTCAAGATTTCAAAATATTCTTCAGATCAAGGACCATTTTTGAGTAAGGCCAATATTCGATTAATACTTAAGAGTGAAGGTGTCATTAAGTAATATCCATTGTATATTTTTTCCATTTCTTACTTCCAAGACTCATATCTTTAGTTAGACTTGGCCCATGATATTCTTTTAAAGTTGTGGGCTCGATAGTCGGTGAAAGGACTTTAGCTAACTTATACATAGACATGTTTTTGTCGCCCGTAAGATGAATAATTCCTATTTTTTTGGCATTTATGATTTCTTTAATTCCATGCGCCACTTCATTACTAAATAGAAAAGTTCCAAATCTATCAGTAAATGCTTTTTTGTACCTCCAAGATGTTTTCGCGACAAAATTAGTTCTTATGACGATCCAGTTTTTAAGCCCTGAATTTTCTACGATAGTTTCTCCTATAAGTTTGGTCAAACCATAAAAATTTTTTGGGTTGGGAAAACTACCCTCATCATAAAAAGATGATTCACCATCAAACACACATGCGGTTGATATATAAATAAAATACGGAGGTGATTTTTGCTTAATAGATGCTTGAATTAAATTTTTAGTACCTTCCACGTTAGTTTGCCAAGCTTTTCTTTTATTGGTTTCGCATTTTCGAACATCCGTCATTGCAGCTGTATGAATTATTATGTCTGGAGAATTTTTTTCAAAATAATTATTAACTTTAATAGGGTTTGTTATATCAAGTTCTTTATGGTTTGGAAAAAGGCCATCAGGAAATTCTTTTTTTAAGGCTGTTCCCAATTTTCCCGAGCCTCCCGTTATCAAAAATTTCATGCTATTATCATACCATGAAGCCAGAAATCTCAGTTGTAATTGTCCATTATGGACATGGAGGGGAAGTTTTTGAATGTTTAGATAAACTCCAAATTATTAAAAATAAATTTAAATCTTCTGAATTTATTTTGGTTGATAATAACGAGCAAAAATTAGAAAAGAAAAAGATCAAAAAAAATTACCCATGGATTTCCTATTTAGAACCATCAAAAAATTTAGGTTGGGGAGGCGGGCGAAATTTTGGTATCAAACATTCATCCGGAAAATATATTTTCTCACTCGACTCCGATATTTTGATTGATTACAAATCTTTTATACATCTCATAAAAATTCTAGAAAAAAATAAAAAAATTGGGATGGTTTCACCCCGACTCAAAAATATTACCGGCAGCTACCATTCAGAAATAAGTCAAGAATTAACACCTCCTAGAGGAATTGTTTTCCATTCATTTTTAAATAAACTATTTCCAGGTAATTCCGTCTCTAAAAATTTTTTGATGGTGACGAGAAGTCGCGAAAAGTCCGGATATGTCGACGTTCTCCAGTTGGGAGGATTTGCAATTAGGCGTGAGGCTTATGACCAAATGGGCGGGTTTGACGAGAATATCTTTTTATATTTTGAAGAAAATGATGTCGGCAAGATGCTTAAAAAATTGGGTTGGAAATTATATTTCGACACAAAAGCACAGGTTACACATCTTGAGTCAAGAGGAACAGAAAAACGTTCAGACAAAGTTAAAAAAATCTTCGAAAATAGCAGATATTATTATTTTAAAAAACATTTTGGGATTTTAAATGCAATAGTTATCGAAAGTTTTGCAAGATTTAACAAAACTTATTTAGCTTTAATTCTTATCATGTCTTTTGCCGCTTTCCTACGTTTTTATAGGCTTCCTCAAAATATGCCTTTTAATGGAGAAATTGGCTACGATTACATGACAATTCGTAATTATTTCGTTAACCATCAAATTCCTCTCATTGGCCCGAGAACTTCTCACGAGTGGTTTTTCATTGGCCCTATTTTTTATTGGATGTTTGAAATACTTCTTCCGTTATTTAACTGGAGTCCCGCAGTTGGTGCTTACTTTTTTGCAATAGTTGGAGTTATCTCAATTCTAGTTTGTTATATGACTATCAAAAGTCTATTTGGACAAAAAGCGGCACTTATTTCCTCATTTTTATTATTGTTCTCGCCACTTTGGGCCCAACTGTTTCGTGACGCGCGGTTCAATGCGATGACTGCTGTTCTTTTCTTTCCATTTTATTTTCTACTCGTAAAAAGCATTAAAGATAAGGGAAGAAGCCTCTTTTTAGTAGGACTAATCTTGGGAATTATGTTTAGTTTTTTCCCAAGTCCGATTTTACTAATACCCGGAAGTATAGTCGTACTATTAATATATAGGAAAAATATTCAAAAGAAATATTTATGGCACTACCCTCTTGGTCTTTTAATACCTAACATTCCTTATTTAATTTATAATGCCACGCACGGGTTCCAAATTTTAATTAATCTCGCGGCCTGGATTCCATATAGAATTTTGGGTTTTGTCGGACTATATCCAAAAAACACCGTTTCACCCCACATTTTGCAAAGTAATATCAGCGGGCTTTATACTTTTTTTCAGAGTAGTTATTCGACAAACAATAATATTTTAATTTTCTGTCTAGTAATTTCAGTATTGATTTTTACAATTACGTCCATAAGAAAAAATTTGCCGCTCAAAGTCTTAATGATTCTTTCTTCGGTAAGTTACTTAGGTCTATTTTTACACGGGGATCCACCGGAACATTATTATTTGGTAATTTTTCCGGTTCCAATAATTCTTCTTTCATTATTTCTTGAAAAAATTAGTATAAAGTTTATCGGCATCGCTGTTGTTATTGTTGCTTACCTTTTGACTATCAATTTTCAATTTTACTTTTCTGATAAATGGTTTTATCTGGATGAGTCTCGTATTTCCTACGACGGGAATTATTTGCCGTTTGCGATTCAGGAAGATGTTGCCAAATATATTGTTATAGATTCGGGTAGCCGACCTTTCTCAATCGCTCGTGTTGGCCCATATGATCAATTTGGAGAAAACTTCTCACTTAATTATCAGTATTTACTGTGGAATCTGGGGAAACTACCTGATAAATCTGCGAGTCTCAAATATACTATATATGAGGACACAAGCGGTCTATCTAACGCGCCAAATATTTATTGGACTCATGGGATAGCGGTAACTAAAAATGAATAAAATAGAAATAATAACTTTAAAAAAATCCGAAATTACCGATTTTGCGAAAGAAAGGAACGAACTTCTCAAGAAGTCTAAGAGGGAATGGATTTTCTTTGTCGATTCCGATGAGAAAATTTCAAAAGATTTAAAAAAAGAAATTAATAAATTAGACCCAGAAGATTATTCAGGATTTTATATTAAAAGGGAAAATTATTTTCTGGGGAGATATATAGGGACGGATAAAATAATTAGATTGGGCAAAAGGAATTCCGGAAAATGGCAAAGGCGAGTTCATGAAGTTTGGAAAATAAAAGGCAATGTGGGGCAACTTAAAAATCCAATAATTCATAATTCTGTGAAAAATCTTCACGAGTATATTGATAAAATTAATTTTTACTCATCACTCCACGCCCAGGAAAATATGTCCCAAGGAAAGAGATCCGACATCTTTAAGATAGTCTTTTATCCTCCTGCAAAATTTTTTCAAAGTTTAGTATCCGGGCGCGGATTTGTTTTTAGCATGCTACAATCATTTCACTCATTTCTATCCTGGACAAAAGTATGGCAATTACAAGAAAAATAGATCTAAATAGTATTTTCATTTTTTTGTTTTTTGCGATCTTTCCTTTCGGTCAAATTATAAGAATCGGAATATTACAGCCGATTGATTTGGTAGTAGGGCTTGCCGCAATTTATACAATTTTTAAAAAACTTCCAAAGCCCGAAGCATTCAAATATTTTGAAAACTTTTTGATTCTCACGATTTTCTCCTGGGTTTTTGGAACATTAATGTTCCAAAGAATCGAAGTTTTTTACGGCTTTTTATATTTGATTAGAATTACAGCTTACCTTTATTTCGTTGTTTATGTTTGGAATTTTGCAAAGAAAAATTTAAAGAATTCAAAGCTTTTGGTAAATTCGTTATTAATGGTATCGGTTATCTCAGCAATCTTTGGCTGGATGCAATTTTTCTGGTTTTCAGATTTAAAACCATTTTTCGTTTGGGGTTGGGATATGCATTTATTCCGTCTAGTCGGCACTTTCCTGGACCCAACTTTTCTGGGCTTAATTATTGTTTTTGGTCTCCTTACTACGTTGATACGTATCAACGAAATGAAGAAAAAGAAAAATTATATATTGATTGCAATCTTTTTATTAATATCCTTAGCATTCACTTATTCGCGGGCAAGTTATTTGGCCCTTTTTGCAGGACTTTTTGTGATTGCCTGGCATTTTCATTTCATCAAAAAGGTTCTTATTTTTATTTTAATTTTTGTCGGACTACTTTTTCTTCTACCAACATCTAAGAATCATAGCATTGAGATTTTAAGATCATTCTCTGCTATCGCCAGAGTTGAAAATTATCAAACTACCCTTCACATTTTTTCAAAATCTCCGATTTTCGGAGTTGGTTACGACAATATGTGTTTGGCCTATCAAAAATTTGTGGGATTCCAACCTTTTAACTCTCATGCATGTTCAGGATCTGACTCAAGCCTTCTTTTTATACTGGCAACGACCGGACTAGCTGGTTTCATAGTTTTTGTTTTTACCATCTCTCGACTCGCTACAAATCTAGTCAGTAATTCACATTTCTTGATTCTTACTTCAACCTTTACCGCGCTATTTGTCCATAGTCTTTTCTCAAATTCCATGTTTTATCCATGGATAATGGGGTATGTACTAATTGTTCTTACGGTATCTTTAGGGGGTAAAGTTAAGAGTTAAATCTTTCTCAGTAGAATTCCCTGCGGCGTCCTGAGATTTGATGACGAATGTATTGGCTCCGGATTCAAGTGTGGTTGTGTATTGGAAATTCCCGTTGTCGTCAACGACGATAATCCTATCGTTAATAGTAACTGTTGTATCGGCATCTGTTGTGCCCTTTATTGTAACTTGGCGCTGTCCGGATCCAAAAAACTGTGAACTGTCACTCGGCCCTGTTATGGTTAGCGTCGGGGGCTTGTTATCAAAAGTTATTTTGTATTCCTGAGTTCTTTGACTAACATTTCCTGCGGAGTCCATAGCAAGTGCCGAAAAAGAATTTTCCCCATTATCTAGCTGTAAATTAAATTGAAAACGGCCATCTTTATCGGTAAGTGCATCCGTTTCCTTGCCATTGAATACTAGTTTTACTGTTGCTCCTGACTCAGAGGAGCCGGAAATACTAAAGTTTTGTTGGTTTGTAAAGTTTGTAAAGGTATCAAATTTCGGAGGAGCCGGGGGAGTTACATCAACGCTTGTTATTGGTTTATTTCCCTTGCCGATATCAGATACAAATGCCGCAAACTTGCCAATTGCCGGAATTCCATAGAAAAAGAGAATGCCAAGTGCGGCAATAGAAATTAGGATCAAAAGAATTGCGTTTCTAATGTTTCTTCTTTCTTCAACTGATGCGAGTCTTGAATATGGTCTTCTCATATGAGCCGATGGGTAGAATCGAACTGCCGTCCGCGGTTTACGATACCGCTGCTTTACCACTAAGCTACATCGGCGCGTCGGATTCCGCGCAATTTGTACTGATTATACATCACGGGCGAGGTAGAAGTTTAATAGCCAGTGAACTTTTCTGACCGGATTTTATCAGGCGAAATATTCATCTTGGCAAGGACCTCATCCATTGCATCGGGGAAAGCTGGAGGGCCGCAGACCCACCAGGTACAATTTTCAATTTTCAACGACGAAGACGCCGAAGTTTTCCATTTTCCAATTAGGGTCTTAAGCATTGCTTCATCTACTCTTCCGGTTGAACCGGACCATGTTTCATGGGATTCCTCCATATGGCTCATGGTCATTGAAACTTTAATATTTGGATAAGTCTTTGCCCAAGTCTCAATTTCAATTCTAAAAGCGGCTTCTTCCGGCATGGAGTTAGAATAGATAAGATAAATTTCGGTTTTTAGATTCCTATCAATAATATATTTGATCATGCTCCGGAATGGAGTTATTCCAATTCCACCGGCAATGAATATGTGAGGTCCCAAGTCGGCCTCTTCCATCATAAAAGTTCCATTTGGGCCTTCTCCATCGATCACGGCTCCAATTTCAAGCCCATCCATAGTCTTTTTAAAACCGGATTCTTCTCTCACCCTGGTGGTAAGCCTTAAAATCGGCCCTTCGGTGGGGGATGATGAAATAGTGAAATGACGCGTGGTGCCTCTTGGATCAGGGTACTTTAGAGTAGGAATTGTGTAGTAGAAATATTGTCCGGGCTTGTAAATTACAGGAGTATCTGGTTCCCAGAAAAACGATTTTGTCCCTTTGGCCTCGTCCCTCTTTTCTACTAATTTGATATTCATGCTATGATATTAACATATGTGTTACAACTGTGGATGCGGGCTCCCCGATGACCCAATGGGCAAAGGCAGAATCAAAGATAACGGTGGAAGTTTAACTGAAACTGATATCAAACAAATGGCCGAAAAGTGGGGAATGACGATTGAAGAAGCCAAGAAAAATATGGCAGAAATGCTGGTGAGACAAGGTTTTGCCACGAAAAAAGAGTAACTTCGTTATCTTCCCGTTCTTTTGAGGTAATCTACCTGTTGTTGGCGCCTCTCGGCGTCCTCACGCTTCTTGTAAGGCCCTCCCAAGTGTTTCCTTGAGGTTCTCCCAGTCACATAATAACCCTCTTTACCTTTAATAATCATGATTCATTATAACAAGTTATTTCCCCTGCCTTTTGAAGAACTCAACTTGGCGCAAACGTTTTAGGGCCTCAGCCCGGGTTTTATATGGTCCGCCCAGATTTTTACGCGAAGTTTTAGAGAGTACGTGATAACCGTCTGTTCTTTTTACGATCACTATTAATTATTAACAAATCAATATATCAAATGCAAATCTGTGCTATACTGAATAATCTACAATTCATTTACCCTTAGTAAGCTGGTATCGGTTCTCAGAGAGCGGGGCGGCAGAGTGGACAAATACTACCTTCAGGAATGGAACAAGAATAAGCACGCAATAGTCTTCCTAAACGGTTGGTTTGCAGGTAAAAACATCAGAGAAGCCATCCAAAAAGCCTTAGGCTAAATTGAGGCTGTATCCCATAGTTGCTTGACATTTGATGACCGGGATGGTATACTTCCCATAAGTTAGCAGATTGTAGTAATAGATCTGCTTAGATTTTAGTTAATTTTTTAAGTTTAGTTTTTTAAAGATAAAGGTACCCCAAGTATATTTAATTTTTATTTGTATCTTTCTCTTCACTATTCTGATTAATATACTTTTTTAAGCAGTTCTGTTCCCACAATATGTATTACCAACGAAATAACCAAAGAAGCGGCCGTGGCGGATATAGCCCTCGCAGATCATTCGGACGCGGTGGTGGCTTTGGTGGGGTAAGAAGGATCAAAACATTCGACCCTACTAATATTGCCAGCCTTCCTCCTGCTCCTTCTCAAATAGAGGAATACGTAGTTAAACACCAATTTGAAGATTTTAATATCGCGCCTGAGCTTAAACGCAATATCGCGCAAAAAGGTTATAAAACCCCAACCCCAATCCAAGACCAATCAATTTCCCCAATTCTTGAAGGAAGGGATTTGATTGGAATGGCAAATACGGGTACAGGCAAAACTGCGGCATTTCTAATTCCTCTTATTGATAAAGTGCTTAGAGATAGAAATCAAAAGGTATTAATTATTACCCCAACACGCGAGCTTGCGGCTCAAATCAGGGATGAGTTCTATTCATTTGCAAATGGACTCAACCTCTCAACAACTCTTTGTATTGGAGGTGCCAATCTCTGGCGTCAAAAAGAAGCCTTAAGAAGGAATCCTAATTTTGTAATTGGAACTCCGGGAAGACTTGAAGATCTTATTCAGACCAGAAGTCTTAATTTATCTTATTTTGGTACAGTGGTTTTGGATGAGGCAGACCGTATGGTTGACATCGGATTCATCGGAAATATCAAAAGAATTATCGCTCAGTTGTCGAGAACTCGTCAGTCTCTTTTCTTTTCGGCAACGGTTGACGAAAAAGTACGTAGCGTTTTGCAAAGCTTTGTAGTTAACCCGGTTACGGTTTCAGTCAAAACCGGAGATATTACCACTCAGGTTAAACAGGAAATTGTAAGAGTTATTGCTCCAAACAGTAAAATCGAAGAATTACATAGACTCCTTGCCAAAAGTGAATTTGAAAAAGTTCTTATTTTCGGCAGAACCAAACATGGAGTTCAAAAGCTTTCGGACGAACTTATTAAACGCGGTCTAAAAGCCGGGGCTATTCATGGAAATAAAAATCAAAGCCAAAGAGCCAGGGTTTTAGAAAGCTTCAAAAAGAATTTTATCCAAATCCTAATTGCAACCGACGTTGCCTCCCGTGGACTTGATATTCCAAACGTAAGCCATGTTATTAATTATGATTTGCCGGAATCTTACGAATCTTATATCCACAGAATCGGCCGTACCGGACGTGCAGACAAAAAGGGAGTAGCCTTAACTTTTGTAGGGTAATTAGTCTTAATCTTCGCAAACTATAGTTCCTGGGTCCACGTACCAATACGGATTTGCAGCCTCAACGCTTTCGGTTGAAAAGGAGCCCATGACGGTATGATCGGGTCTAAAGACTTTAATATTGATGTGGTCATTATATTTTCCAGGGTTTGTTCCAAGAACGGTAGCCGCACCAAAAACATCCTGTTTATTGCTTTCAGAATAATTTCCCAGTTTTACACATTTACCGGACTTTCCTTCAGGATTTGGGACCACTTGATAAATTGCACCAGTAAGTCCATTCACAATTGTCGCAGGGCTTGGGGTGCGGGTTGGTGTGGGAGTAACTTCATGTAAAGGAGTCGGAGTTGGTGAAAGAATTGTAGGGGTTGCAAGCGGGTGCTCTGTAGGGTAACTATTTCCCTTAACCAAGTTGCAGGAAGTTAGAAAAAGCGAAGTTGCCAGTGCAATACTTGTGAATTTATTTCGTTCCACTTTAGGTCTCTCCCGCGATTTTAGACCTATCAATACAAGATATCAAGCTAAGGCGGTAAGGCTACCTTTGCTTCGCAAACGATCTGAGCCATTTTTTGCTAAAAATGGTAAAATTCCCCCTGTGAAAGAAAAAGCTGTAATGACATCGATGATGGCGGCGACACTTGCTGACGTGGGAACTACAATGGTGAATCTCTCAAGCGGGTTTATGGAAACAGGATATTCTACCGCAACACTCCATCTTGAAGGGCATATGGAGGTTGCGTATGTCGCCAAAGTGGCTGCATCTGCGGTACTCATCGGCATTTATGCCCTAACTGCGAGAAAAAACAACGAATGGGCTTGGGGATACGATAAAATTATGAAGATCATGAGCGTTGCGATGTGGTGGTATCCCGTTCTTAACACCGTGGCGCTTGCAAAAACTCTCTCCGGCCATTAAAAGTATTTGAGGGCTATAAATATTCCGGCGATTCCTCCAATTGCAGAAAAAACTAGTGATGAAATTGATAAAAATCCCGCGCCCCAAAGTGTGGGAATATATCCTCCAATAAGAGAACCAACAAACGCTGCAATGTAAATTAAAGTTTTTGATGGCATACTATTTTTGAGGTTTCTTGGGAACGCGTTTCAAACGTCCGGTTCCAGAAGGTACCCATTCAAAGCCAGTGTCGTAATCTGTTTGGCGCAGTTTCTTTCCAGGGACCGGAAAGTGGGTATGATGAGTTTTCTTCCTAATATCCACCGGCTTTTTCTCCTCAGCCTGTTCATTATGTTCTTTTTCTACACCTGCCATTATCTGATTATATTCCTTTTTGGTGATAAAATTCTTCAGAAAGCAGATGTCTTTGGAACATTATGATTTAGGATATGGCAGTAAAAATATATCCGTTGATATAAATACGGATTTGGCTAGTGCCTCGATTAGATTTGGAAAAAGATATCCTTCCTGGATTTTTAAACACAAGGAAGGCGAAACGACTTTATTGTTTCAAGAAGCAGATAAAATACTTCAAAATTTTGTCGATAGTCACGCTGGGGTACTAACTCTTAAATTTGATACGGCAAACCCAAAATTAAAACTTTGGGCTCAAGCGAAAAAAGAAGTTCTCGGATTTGATAGCGTTGAAAAAAATGGAATCGGCTACAGGGTAACTGTCACAAAAAGGTATGGTCTCTGAGCGGCCAGGGGGAGTCGAACCCCCGTTTGTACCTTGGGAAGGTACCGTTAGGCCGTTTAACTATGGCCGCATGGCCACATTATACCAAATTGGTCCAACACTCTTCACACTACCATAATTCGAATTATGGTAGTGATTAGCGGGGTAGCGTCAAGACGTTTCCTGCGTGGATAATGTTCGGGTTTTTAAGTCCATTAGCTTTGGCAATTACTGTCCATTTATAACCGTCACCGTATGCTCTGACTGCAACTTTCCAAAGGCTATCCCCCTTAACTATCACGTATGTTGTTCCACTAAGTGTCTGAGACGTAGCTGTAAGTGTCTTTTTGGTTGCTGTTGGCTTCTTGGCGGCAACATCAGGAATGGACAATTTTTGTCCGACTTCAATTGTGTCAGTTTTTAATTTGTTGGCACTTTTGATGTCTACCCAGTTATAACCGGACCCGAAATCGTTTTCTGCAATTGACCAAAGTGTTTCTCCCTTGGTAACTGTGTGAACTTTTTCAGTGCCTGTTTCTGTGTTGGCTCCCGGGATGTTTGCGCTACCTTTGTCCTTAAAATAATTAACTATTAAGATTCCAACGATAACTACGACAAGTGCACCTAAAACCATGCTGATATTTTCTTCGTTGAGTTTTACGCTTTTGAGGAACTTTTTTAGATCAAAATTCAATATAATTCACCCCGATTCTGTAGGGCAGAATTAGCCTGAATTTAAACTACCGGAAGGTTGAAGTCAAGGCCCTATTCTGCTATACTATGGGCTTGTGAAGAGCTCAAAACTAGTCCATCCCATTCAAATTCATTCAAAAAGGCGTTTGGTCCTTTTTCTTGTCGTGGTCGGAATAGCCTTAAAAATAGCTGTTGGCTATTTTAGTGTTACCAAAATTCCGGCTGTACATGATAAATTTGCTGATATTATGTCCTTTACGCAAACCCCGGTGCCTTACAAACAGGCTCCATCGTCTTTTGAACTTCCAGCCGCGAAGTGGGTTCCCCAGACTTTCAATAACTGCGGACCCGCAGCAACCGCCATGGTTTTACAGTATTTTGGCTATAACATTTCTCAGCAAGAAACCAAGGCCAAATTACGCACAAATTCTGACGATAAAAACGTCTTCATCAGTGAAATATCAAGCTATATCAAAAACAACTACAACGTTGATAACAAAGTGCTTTTTAATGGGGACCTCAAAACCATAAAAACCTTGGTTGCCAATGGCATTCCGGTCGTTGTCGAGGACTTTTTACATCCAAACGAGGATATTGGTCATGTTTTGATTATTCGTGGTTACAATGATTCCCAGAGTGTTCTTATTGCTGACGATTCTTACTTTGGTGTTGGACAAAAGTATTCCTACACAACTTGGGACGAAACTCAATGGAAGCCATATAACCGTGAATTTATGCCTGTATATACGCGTGAAAAGGAAGATTTGGTGAAATCCATAATCGGTGGAAACTGGAGTGAAAACAAAATGTACCAAAACTCGGTAGCCAAAAATCAAAAAGATGTCGATCAAAATTCCAACGATATGTATGCTTGGTTCAATTTGGGGGTAAGTTATTTCCATCTTGGGCAGTATCAAAACGCAAAAGAAGCTTTTGAAAAATCTCAATCTATCGGTTGGCCTCATAGGATGCTTTGGTATTTTCAGGAACCTGTAGAAAATTACAATAAACTTGGGGAGTGGCAAAAGGCCATAGACACGGCCAATTTAGGTATGTGGTATAACGACAACTATGCCGAAATGCATTACCAAAAATACATTGCCTATAAAGGTCTGGGAGAAAATGCAAACGCTGAAGCGGAGCTTCAAAAAGCGATTTTACTTGACTCCAAAATATCTGAGAGCTATCAATCAAATTGAAGCCGACACTTTGTGATAGTATTGATTAATGCCCCATATTCCAAGTTTTGCGGGATCGTCAATAATTCCGCCCGCCTATTTAAGTTTTTCAATTTCATCCGGCCTGATATTTGTTTTTGTGCTTATTTTTCTGATAGTCCACTTTCAAAATAAAGGTCTGTCATTACGCCACAAATTAAGAGAATTTTTTGTTTGGTCAGGACTTCTTCTTGCCGGTCTTGGGGCCCTCGCTTTATTCATCTTTTTGACTTCACCAAAAGTTATATCTGCCTCGCCGCTAAACGGCAGTCCGGTCGACCCCGAAACCCCGGTATCGGTCAAGTTCGATAAACCGGTCGGGCGCAAAGCTTTAACAGAATCAATTTCGCCTGATGTACCCGGAACGTGGGTTTATGAAGACCCGGTATATGCAACCCATTTGTATAGAAGATTGACATTTTATCCCGATACAAGCCTTAATGGAGGCACAACTTACACGGTAAAACTGGAGGGTATAGAAAACATTATTCTGACAACGAAACCTTCCGCTTACGAATTTTCATTCACGACGAAAGCTAATCCGGTTGTTACAAAAGCTCTCCAAAAAATTCAAAGTGAGACCGTAAAACTCACCGTTCCTTCATACATTCAACAGCACACACTCTCATGCGAAGTGGCCTCTCTTAGGATGGCTCTTGCTTATAAAGGGGTTAATAAATCTGAAGATGAACTTCTGGCACAGGTTGGATACGATAACACGCCGCATGTGGGTGGAACCTGGGGTAATCCGTATGAACACTTCGTGGGAAACGTTAATGGTAATCAAATGCGCGACGGGTATGGGGTTTACTGGGGGCCGATCGAAAGAGTGGCCAAAATGTATGGTGGGGCACAGGCCTTTGAACACGGTAACGTCAAACTTTTAACATCCAATATTTTGAAAGGGAACCCTGTGATAATTTGGGTTTACAGCAGTAGTGGAGCTCCAACCCATTGGAAAACCCCAACAGGAGTTGAAGTCTTTGCAGTTGCCGGCGAACATACGGTTGTGGTTGTAGGTTTTGTGGGGCCTGCAGATAATCCTACCAAGATAATAGTAAATGACTCATTAGTAGGGCAAGTTTATTGGCCGCGAAGCTTTTTCGATCACAGATGGGCAACATTCAGTGAAGCCGGAGTAATAATTTATAAATAATTTAGCCTTTTTTGAAGCCAATCGTAGAGTTTTCCTTAACTTGTTTTTCCCAAGCCTCTATTGTTGCCGGTTGGTAACGCTCTTCAGAGTCTGCCAAATTCTGTTTGTCAAAAACAGGGAAAATGGCACCCTTTTTATTCCTAAAAAAGGCGAGCGGTACGTTTCCTGAGTTTGTTTCAGACGATTCACTCATAAGCGGGATCGACGCGATTCGAACGCGCAACCTCTTCCGTGACAGGGAAGCGCTCTAGCCATTGAGCTACGACCCCTTATATTGATAAGGGTATACAAAAGCTATTTTACCAAAAATTGCCTTGATTTGGAAGCTGTCCTATAATCTTGACTTTTGGCTTCGGATTTGATACTATTTGCGTATCAAATTAGGCACTGCGCCAAGTTTGAAATTCGATAGCTCGCAAGGAGTTTGACATGTTGACGATAGTCGTTAGTTTGTTGATGACGATTGTTTTCTGGCTAATGAGTAGGCACTATGCCCAAAGGCATTTAGCCACCTCATTTTCCAAAGAGCTCGGATCCGGATCTCGAATGTGGTGGGCGAAAAGATGTTATGCCGCCTCGGCGTTCGGACTCCTGGTTTCCATGCTCGCATTGGTCGTCACCGCTTTGGTGTATTTCGTGTTTTGACCGCAACTTTCGTTGCAATGACCCCGTCTTGGATGCATTTATGCATTTTTTTCAAGCTCCGGGGTTATTTTTTTTGGCCAAATCTCAAATGCTATACTTAAGATATGACCAATCTTGAGATTGCGGAACTTCTTCGGGATGTTGCAGCAGCATATCAATTAAAAGGTGCGGCAGAGAACAAATTCAAGATAATTGCATACCAAAGAGCCGCTGATGCTGTTGAACATGCCACAAGTGAGCTTAAGGACCTTTGGGATGATGGCAAGCTTGATGAGGTTCCTGGGATTGGACCTTCAATTGCTGAACATCTGGACGAAATTTTTAAAACTGGGAGTTCCAAACATTTTGAAGAGGTTATGAAAGGGCTTCCGCCTGCCATGTTTGAATTTATGAAAGTGCCGGGAATAGGGCCAAAAACAGCATTCAAGTTAGTAACTCAATTGGATATTAAATCGATGGCTGAGCTTGAGTCAGCTGCAAAGAGTGGAAAAATAGCAAAACTTGAAGGTTTTGGCGAAGAGTCCGAGAGTGATATTTTAAAATCAGTTCAGGAACAGAGAAGCAAAAAGAATGTTGTACGTCATCTTTTGCCTTACGCCGAGGCAACGGCTGGATTAATTATAAATTGGATGATGAAGGACAAAAATGTTAAGCGGGCAGACCCCTTGGGGAGCCTTAGGCGCCGCGCCGCAACCATAGGTGATATTGACCTATCGGCCGCGACCGTTAAGCCAGCTGAAGTTTTAGAGCACTTCACAAAATATCCTGAAGTACAGCGAGTTTTGGAAAAAGGCACAAGAACCGCTTCGATAATAATACCGGGTAACATCCAGGTAGACCTTATGGTGGAAACTCCTGAGGGCTACGGTTCTCTTCTCCAGCATTTTACAGGCTCAAAACATCACAATATTGCACTCCGTGAACTTGCCTTAAAAAAGGGATTCAGCCTCTCCGATTATGGTGTTAAGAAACTAAAGGACAAATCTCAGAAACTTATTAAATTTGGAACCGAAGAATCACTCTATAAATTTTTTGGCCTCGAAATGATTCCACCTGAAATTAGAGAAGATACCGGAGAAATTGAAATGGCTCGTGAGCACAAAGTGCCAAAACTGGTTGAGCTTAAAGATATTAAGGCAGATCTGCAAATTCATACCAATTTCGATATTGAAACAAGTCATGACATTGGGGCAAGTTCCATGGAAGACCTCGTGAAAAAGGGCAGTGAGCTCGGATATGAGTATTTGGCGTTTACAGAACACAATCCTAGCCAAAAAGGACATACAGATAAACAAATTGTGGAACTTTTGAATAAAAAGCGTGAAAAAGTAGAACAATTAAATTACTCATTAACTAAATCGAACACAAATAGTGTTCAACATGTTTTCAATAGCCTTGAAATTGATATGAAATCTGACGGAACTCTGCCTGTTCCCGAAGAAGGAATGCAAACTTTAGATTTTGCGTTGGTTTCTATCCATTCAAATTTTGATCTGGAACGGGCCGACCAAACAAAAAGAGTTCTTACAGCACTTGCCAACCCTAAAGTAAAAATATTTGCTCACCCAACAGGACGAAAATTAAATGAACGCGAAGGGGCTGAACTTAACTGGCCGGAAATATTCGAATTCTGTGTAAAGCATAATAAATGGTTGGAAATAAATGCCGACCCTGCAAGGCTTGATCTGCCCGACTCCTTAGTCCGTGAAGGAGTAAAACTTGGTGTAAAGTTTACCTTGGGAACAGATTCTCATCACAAGGACGGAATGAATAATATGGAATTTGGAGTTTCTGTTGCGAGGCGTGGGTGGTTAAGTGCAGGTGATATAATCAATACGCGAAGTCTTAATGATTTTGAAAAATTACTGAAAGAAGGTGACTAAATGATGCCATATATTTTATTAGCCGTTATTTTAATTTTAGCAGTCTGGTTTGTCGGTACTTATAATTTTTTTGTTACCACAAAAACAAGAGTCGGAGCCGCCAATCAGGAAATCGGAAACCAGATGAAGCGTCAGGCCGATCTTATCCCTAATCTTGAATCTTCCGTTAAAGGTTATTTAAAACACGAAAAAGGGATTTTGGAAATGCTTGCAGAAGCCAGGAAAATGATCTCAAATGGACAGGATGCTTCCAAAAAAGTTTCTGAACTTTTGCCCAAATTGCAGGTTGTTGTAGAAAGTAATCCACAACTTAAGGGTGCAGACGTTGTTACAAATTTGATGGACGAACTTCGGGATACATCCGACAAAATAATGTATGCAAGGAGACTTATGATCGACCTAACAGCCGATTACAACGTCAAACTTGTAAGTTTTCCAAGTAACGTTATTGCCGATATGTTTCATTTTGAAAAACTAAAGGGTTTGCAAACACCTGAAGGAGGAAGCGCCTTTGAAGTAAGCGATGAAGAGATGAAAACGCCGAAGATCAATATATAATCGAGTGGGATCCTTCGCTTCACTCAGGATGACATATGAAGAATATCTACGACGTTCAATCTGCAAATAAAATTAAAAGTGCCGTAATTGTGGCGCTTTTTGTTGTATTCGTCTTCTTGGCTACTTATATCCTGGCAAACGCTTTTGGCTATTACTACGGATACAGACCAGGTGGGATTGGGCTAATCGGAATTGCACTTATTATCTCCGGGCTTTCCAGTTATATTGGTTATTACAATTCGGATAAAATTGTCCTCGGAATTTCCGGCGCCCGCCGTGCAACTACTCAGGAGGATAAATTATTCACTCAGGTTGTCGAAAATTTGTGTATCGGAGCCGGAATTCCCAAACCGAAACTTTATGTAATTGATGACCCATCTCCAAATGCATTCGCAACCGGACGAGACCCTGAACACGCCGCAATCTGTGCAACAAGCGGCCTTCTATCGAAATTAAATCGAAGCGAAATGGAAGGAGTGTTTGGGCATGAGCTTACTCACATAAAAAGCTATGACACGCGCCTTATGGCTGTAGTTGCTGTCATGGTTGGACTCATTGCACTTCTTGGTGATTGGTTTTTAAGAAGCATGTGGTGGGGTGGGCGCAGAAACAATGACCGCGAAAATGAAGCCGGTTCGATATTTATCATCCTGGGAATAATTTTTGCAATTCTTTCCCCAATTGTCGGAACATTAATTCAACTCGCAATTTCCAGGCGCCGTGAATTTATGGCAGATGCCGGGTCGGTTCAGATTACAAGGCAACCGGGAGATTTAATTTCAGCATTAAAAAAGATTTCCAAGGACCCAGAACCGCTTCGGACTGCAAATAAGGCAACGGCGCATCTTTTTATAGAAAATCCTTTCAAGAAACAAGGCCATGGGACTGCCGGTTGGCTATCCGGACTTTTTGATACACATCCCCCAATGCCTGAGCGTATTAAGGCACTTCAAAATATGATTTGAGTCGAGTATCATAGTGATATGACGAAGCTTTCAAAGAGCGAAGTGGAGCATGTAGCAAAACTGGCTAAGCTTGGATTTACAGACAAAAAAATCGAAAAATATTCAGAGCAGTTATCCTCTATTGTTAGTCACATCAGCGAACTTTCAGAAGTAGATACCGAAGGAGTCGAGCCGACGAATCAAACAACCGGACTTGAAAATGTTTTTAGAGTAGATGAGTTAAGACCGGAAAATTGTTTAACCCAGGATGAAGCAACCAGCGGAAGCGATAAACTCCATAACGGTTATTTCAAAGTCCGAGCAATCTTATCCGAAAGGAGCGACAAATGAAGCCACCTTTAACAATAAAAGAGACACAAAAAGCGCTAAAGAATAAAGAATTTTCCCCTGCCGAGCTTGTTAATATGTATCTAACGCGGATTGAAAAAAACAAGGATCTAAATGCAATCCTTACAATTTCATCAGAAAAAGCATTTGAGCAAGCGAAGGACTTTAATCCAAATCTTCCACTTTCGGGAGTTGTTGTAGCCCACAAAGATTTATTTCTGACACGAGGTATCCGGACAACTGCTTCTTCAAAAGTTTTGGAATCGTATGTGCCGGAATATTCGGGAACAGTTGTTACTAGAATGGAAGAAGCAGGTGCGATAACAATCGGAAAAGCTAATTGTGACGCCTGGGCCCATGGGGCTAGCGGTGAGAATTCAGATTTTGGGCCAACTCTTAACCCGTGGAATAAAGAGTATGTTCCCGGAGGATCCTCTTCCGGTTCAGCAGCCGCAGTTGCCGCAGGTCTTTCACTTGTTGCAACAGGTACTGATACCGGGGGTTCAATAAGACAGCCCGCGAACTTTAGCGGCGTTGTCGGGTTTAAGCCTACTTATGGTGCGGTATCAAGATATGGGGTAATTGCCATGTCATCTTCACTTGACTCAATGGGGTCTTTCGGGCAAACAGTCGAGGATGTTGAAACAATTTTTAATGTTACTAAAGGACCGGACGGGTTTGACTCGACTGTAACCGATGGAAAATCGAAGATGAAAAATGGGAAATTACGTATCGGGATTCCTAAAGAATATTTTGTGGAAGGCCTTGACCGTGAGGTCGAAAAAGCAGTTCTAAATGCGGCGGAAGTATTTAAGAAGAATGGAATTGAACTGGTGGATATAAGTTTACCGCACACAAAATATGCAATCGATGTTTACTATATAGTTCAGCCGGCTGAAGTTTCTTCAAATTTAGGAAGATACGACGGAATTCGCTATGGGCAGGGAAGAGAAAGTTTTGGGGAGGAGGCTGTAAGGCGCATAATGCTGGGAACTTATGTGCTTTCTGCAGGATATTACGATGCTTATTATCTTAAAGCCCAAAAAGTCCGGTCCAAAATTGTCGAGGATTTCGATAGTGCTTTTGAAACAGTTGATGCCATAATTTCCCCCGTATCACCCACCCCGGCATTTAAATTAGGTGAAAGAACTTCGGATCCACTTAAAATGTATCTTGCCGATGTTTTTACAGTTTCGGCCAATATCGCGGGCATTCCCGGTCTTGCTATTCCTTCCGGATTTAATAAAAAAGGTCTTCCTCTTGGTTTCCAACTTATGGGGCCGAGATTTTCAGAAGAAACTTTATTTACATTAGGAAAGATGTTTCAAAAGGTCACAAATTATGTTCCTAAATTAGCAATACAACCATGAACGAATTTACAGCTGTCATCAAACGACCAAATTTCGCCTATCTTTGGACGTCTCAGATACTATCACAGCTCACTGTGAATATTATGAATTTTCTGCTACTTACAAGGTTGTTTACGATAACCGGTTCAACTATTGCAACTTCACTTATGTGGGTTGCTTACGCCCTTCCTGCGATATTTTTTGGTCCGATAGGTGCGGCTTCGGTCGACCTTGTAAACCGCAGGAAAATACTCATGATTACAAATTTACTCCAGGCCCTGACAGTCGCAGGTTATATACTTTTGCATCAATCATCAATATTTTTGCTTTATTTCGTCGTTGTTCTTTATTCTCTCTTTAATCAATTTTATGTTCCGGCAGAAAGTTCATCACTTCCTTCACTTGTTCCAAAAAACTTTTTACCTCACGCAAATTCATTGTTTTTTATTACTCAACAAGCGTCATTGGTAATTGGATTTGGCGCGGCAGGGATACTTTTGAGTTTACTAGGGTTTGTGGGAAGTTTGACCTTATGCGCAATATTCCTTTTTATCGCTTTTATAAGCACCGCATTCTTACCGGAAATGAAGCCGACTAAAGAAGTTCCAGAGGCCTTGGACAAACTTTTGATTACATTTTTTAAGAGCATTTATGAAGGCTACCAATTTATTAAAAACCACAATGCCATACTTTTTCCGCTCTTACTTCTCATGGGAATGCAGGTTTCACTTGCGATTATCGTTGTTAACCTTCCGGTTATTGCGACCGAAATCCTTAAAGTTTCTGTAAATTATGCTGGGCTTTTGGTCGTTGTTCCCGCAGGAATTGGAGCTGTAATTGGATCAGTTTTAATTCCTCGAAATTTGAGAAAAACTTGGAGAAAGAAAAATGTAATTGAGGTGAGCGCGGCTCTTCTTTCTTTTGGAATATTTCTAATTGTTTTTCTAGTTCCCCTTTTACCAATACTCTTTAGAGTAATTCTCGAACCTTTGTTTGTTGTACTTATTGGGTTTGGATTTATTGGTGCAACAATTCCAACTCTAACATATCTCCAAGAGGCAACCCCTGAATGGCTCCGCGGCCGCGTTTTCGGAAATATGTGGTTTTTGGTAACAATTGCGACAATTTTCCCGGTTCTTTTCTCCGGTGTTATCACTGAATTTTTTGGGGTAAAAACTTTATTGGTTCTTCTCATGATTGGAAGTATGTTTATATTTTATTATTCAAGGAGACACGGGCAAAAACTAATAAATGAGCAATTTTAAACCAATTATCGGACTTGAGGTGCATATCGAACTTGCTACAAAAAGCAAACTTTTCTGTGCTTGCCCGGCCGACCACTTTGGCAAAAAACCAAATACTCAAACCTGCCCGGTTTGCTTGGGTCTTCCAGGGGCCCTTCCTTTTACAAACCGTCAGGCCGTTAACGATGTAATTAAATTTGGGTTGGCATTTGATTGCCGAATAAATCTATTTAGTAAGTTTGACCGCAAACATTATTTTTACCCGGATTTACCTAAAAGCTATCAAGTATCCCAATATGATTTACCACTTTGTGGGCAAGGTTCATTTTTGGACAAAAAAATCCGAAGAATTCATCTGGAAGAAGATACAGGGAAGCTTGTTCATGAAACAATTGATGGCGTTAAATCCTCACTGATCGATTTTAATAGAAGCTCCGTTCCTCTTATTGAAATGGTAACCGAGCCGGATTTCCACGACGCAGAAAGTGTTGTTGCCTTTCTTAAAGAAGTTCAACTGGTTGCGCGCTATTTGGGAATTTCCAATGCCGATATGGAAAAAGGTTCAATGAGACTTGAGGCAAATATTTCCCTTTCACCCGACCGCAGTCTTCCCAACTATAAAGTTGAGCTAAAGAATATAAATTCATTCAGATTTTTGGAAAAGGCAATTAATGCGGAGCTATCAAGACAAGAAAAAGTTTTATCCGAAGGCGGCAAAGTAGATAATGAAACGCGCGGTTATGACGAGACGAAACAGACGACATATTCTCAGCGCAGTAAAGAAGAGGCGAAAGATTACCGTTATTTCCCGGAACCCGATCTTCCTCCGATGCGTTTTACTAAAGATGAAATCGAGAAGTTTGAAGGCACCATCCCAGAACTACCTCGTGACAAGCGCATCCGATTTATCGAAGAATTTAAAATTTTGGAAGACTATGCAGAAATTTTAGTAAGCGATCCGTCCCGTTCCTCCTATTTTGAAGAGGCGGTTAAAGTTAGTGCGGGTTCAAATTTCTCTCCCAAGATAATTGCAGACCTAATGATTAATAAAAAGTTAGATGCAGAATTTCCCGAACCTGCGGGTCTTATCAAAAAGATTGTTGAAATTACAAATGTAAAATATGCGGAGGAAGACGAAGTTGAAAGTACCGTCAATCTTGTTATTATGGATAATGAAAAAGCTGTTAACGATTTCAAAAATGGGAATGGAAACGTTATCGGATTCTTAATTGGCATGGTACAAAAAAGACTTGACGGACGCGGAAATTCACAAACGGTTAGAGAAAAGTTACTAGAAAGTCTAGAAAAAAGATAATTTATGGAAATAGGAAATTTGACAATCCCTGATACTGAAAAAGAGAATGTACAAAATCTGAAGCAGTATTTAGAAATTGCCGCTAAAGGTTTTGGACATAATGTAAATATCAATGTTGTTGGAGGTGCAGTTACAAAGGAATGGCCGAGAAAGGATATTGATCTTACTTTGAGTATTTTGGATTTAAAAAATAAATTAAAGGGCAATGCTTTAGATAAGGCGGAATATTCTTTTTTAGAAATGGAAAAAATTGTTCGCGAAGTAATCGAATCAAAATCCGGATATCGAATAATAGAAACAATAAAACCCTATTTAGACCATGAGTATGAGGATCCTGAAATTGTTGCTCATAATGGTTCAATCGTCGTAAGTCCGAGGACAGGAACACCAATAGAAATAATTAACACGCTTTAAATCTAATGTCTAAATTTGTACATCTTCATGTTCACTCAGAGTATTCACTTTTGGATGGGCTAAGTAACATCAAAAAGCTCTTTGCCCATGTAAAAGAAAATGGGATGGATTCGGTGGCTGTCACAGATCATGGAGTTATGTACGGCGAAATAGAATTTTATAAACAAGGGATTGCCCAAGGTGTAAAGCCAATTTTGGGTATGGAGGGGTATATTACCGCCGGCGATCTTCACGACCGTCCGGAACGAGGAAAACTGAAAAATTATCATCTTCTACTCCTTGCCAAAAATAACGAAGGTTATAAAAATTTAATGAAACTATCCTCAATTTCTCATTTGGAAGGGTATTATTATAGACCCAGATTTGACCGAGAAACCCTGGCGAAATATTCTAAAGGCCTAATTTGTACTTCGGCTTGTCCCCTGGGCGAGGTTGGACAATCTTTAATTAACGACGACTACAAAGAAGCCAAAAAGACCGTTGAATGGTATATGGAAACATTTGGAAGTGATTATTATTTGGAAATGCAACGTCACGAGCACGACAATTGGGCTTCCAAAGCCCCTAATAGCGAAATCAGAACACTCGTTAACGAAATGAATGACACAGAGGGAATTTGGAATAAGGGAATTTTGAAGCTTTCCCGAGAACTTGGAGTACCAATTGTCGCAACAAACGACGCCCACTATATAAAAGAAGGCGACGCCCTGGCTCAGGACGCTCTGGTCTGTATTTCTACTGGTAAGAACATGAGCGAGACAAAACGTATGAGATATATTGATACGCAAACTTTTTATTTGAAAACACCTGACCAGATGAGCGAACTTTTTGCGGACCTTCCAGAAGCCCTAGAAAATACTGTCAAAATTGCGGAAAAAGTGGAAACAGAAATAACTTTAGGTAAATGGTTTTTCCCGAAATACCCGCTTCCTGAAGGCGTTACTGCTGACACTCAACTAACCCAGCTTGCACACACAAAATTAATAGAAAAAATTCCAGAAGCGGGTAAATCGGAATTGGAAAGACTCGACCATGAACTCTCGATCATTTGTCAAAAGGGTTATTCTTCTTACTTTTTAATAGTTAAAGATCTTGCAAATTGGGCTAATGAGCAAGGAATAGTTACCAATACCAGGGGTTCTGCGGCAGGGAGTTTGGTTTCCTATGTTTTGGGAATTACAACTGTAAATCCCCTCACTTATTATTTGCCGTTTGAAAGGTTTTTGAATCCATTCCGCCCAAGTCCTCCCGATATCGATTTTGACGTTGCAGATGATAGGAGAGATGAAATTATTGGCTACATTACGAAAACTTATGGCAAAGAAAAAGTTGCTCAGGTTTGTACTTTTGGAAGAATGCTTTCCCGAGCAGCGGTACGAGATATTGCCAGAGTTCTGGGTTATCCATACTCAACCGGAGATAAAATTGCAAAATTAATTCCGCCTCCCAAACAAGGTTTCCCAATTACTATCGATAAAGCTATTAGTGAAGTACCTGAGCTAAAAACTCTTTATGATACTGACTCAGATACTAAAAAAGTACTGGACTTGGCCATGCAAGTTGAGGGGAATGCCAGACATGTTTCGGTGCACGCGGCAGGGGTGGTTGTTGCTCCAACTGCAATCACGGATTTTTCACCGGTTCAAAGGGAACCTTCGGGGGAAAAGATAATTACTCAATATGAAATGCATGCTTGCGAGGATGTTGGTTTAATCAAATTCGATATTCTTGGAATTCGCAACTTATCTATCTTGGGTGCCTCTATCGATATTGTTAAAAGACTACACGGTGTAGACATTAAATTTCACGATATTCCTCTGAACGACAAAAAGACTTTTGAAATGCTTTCCAGGGGTGACACGATGGGGGTTTTTCAGTTTGCCGGCGGAGGCATGACTAAATATCTTAAGGAACTTAAACCAAACCGTATTGAAGACCTTATGGCTATGGTTGCACTTTACCGCCCCGGCCCACTTTCTCAGATTCCAGAATATATCAAACGCAAAAATAATCCTAAGCTCGTCAAATATCTTGACCCGAGAATGGAAAAATTCTTGGGACCAAGTTTTGGCCTCATCGTTTATCAGGATGACCTTCTTTTTTGTGCGCTCGATTTGGCTGGTTACACCTGGGAAGAGGCAGATAAGTTCAGAAAAGCAGTTGGTAAAAAAATCCCAGCAGAAATGGCGGCACAAAAAGATAAATTCACAAAAGGAATTGTTGCCAATGGCCAAACTCAAAATTTTGCAGCTGAGCTTTGGAAACTTTTTGAGCCGTTCCAATCCTACGGATTCAACAAGGCCCACGCAGCTTCTTATGGAATGTTCGCCTATCAAACGGCATACATGAAAGCAAATTATCCAGTTGAATACATGACTGCGCTTCTGACCGCGGAGGCTTCAGATAAAGAAAAGGTATCAGCTGCAATTAATGAATGTAGACGAATGAAAATTAAAGTTTTGCCGCCGGATATTAACGAATCTGATGTAGGGTTCACAATTATTGAAGACAAAGATTCTCTAAGTGGAAAAGCCATTAGGTTTGGGCTTTCTGCAATCAAAAATGTGGGCGAGGCCGCAATTGATGCAATTTTAACGGCTAGAAAAGGCGAAAAGTTTACTTCATTTGCCGATTTCTTAAGTAAATCCGACGCCAGGCGTGTTAATAAAAAAGTTCTTGAAAGTCTTATCAAAGTTGGGGCTCTCGGTGCTTTTGGAACCAGGGCGGCACTTCTGGCTTCAATCGATTCCATTAGGGAAAAAGTTAAACCAAAAGTAGGAGATTCCCAGCAGGGCTTGTTTGCTACCGGGGAACTTAAAAAAACTGAATCCGCTCAGGTTATTGTTATGGAAAATATTCAGGAATTTGGCGAGGATGAACTGGAAACCTTGGAGCGACAACTTTTGGGTTTTTCTCTTTCTGCTAAGCCAATTAGTGAAACTTTGGGTCCATTAGAATTTCAATCAACCCATAAAATCTTCGAATTAAGTACTGGCGAATATTACCCTGAGTTAATTCGCGTTGCCGGAGTCGTTATGGAAACCCGGGTGATAACAACCAAAAAGTCGGGTGCTGAAATGGCTTTTGCCAAAGTAGACGATGGAACCGGAATCCTGGAATTGGTGGTTTTCCCAAAAATATTTAAGTCCACTCGCGATTTTTGGAATGAAGGCCAGCCACTCCTGATTTTGGGGAAAGTTGATTCCCGTGACGAAACACCGACCGTAATCGTTGAATCGATTGAAACCTTGGCCAGTCTTGGGGCTAAGAAGGAAAGAGAAGTTTTCATTAAAATCCCCCAGGGAGTAAATACCAATGTTTTGAGAGAGCTTAAGGCGGTTCTCACCCAAAACCTAGGGGACCAAACCGGATATCTAGTTTTTGAGGGTGGGAAAAGAGTAAAACTTCCATTCAAAATAGCCTGGAATGAGCGTTTGGCCAAGGAAATCTCCCAAATCATCGAAACTATTCATCATTCTTCTTGAAGCTAAGATAGGCTTCGTGTTACAATAGCGGCATGGCATTAAGGGCGACGGTTAAAGATGTTGAATTCGGCGTAGGCGACAAAATTCGCGTGGTCCAAAAAATTAAGGAAGGCGACAAGTCCCGCGAGGCTTCATTTGAGGGAATGGTTATTAAAATTAAAGGCAGAGAAGCCGGAAAAACCTTCACTGTACGTAAGATTGCCGATGGCGGAGTCGGAGTTGAAAGAATTTTTCCATTTGCACTCCCCTCACTTGAAAAGATAGTAGTTGTAAAAGAAGGCACAAAGGGCGTCAAAAGGGCCAAGCTTTATTTCACTCGAGAGAAGTCTCCCACAGAAGTTGATATGATCTACAAAAGGAGCGCAATAAGGGCTGAATTCGGAGAAAAAGCCAAAAAGAATGCTAAAAAGGCAAACAAGTGAGTCAGGTAAACTTGCAGAAAACTTCGCAGTAAAACTTCTTGAGTCCAAAGGTTACAAAATTCTAGAAAGAAACTTCCACAGCCGTTTTGGAGAAATTGATATTGTGGCCGAAAAAGATGGTACTTTGGTTTTTGCAGAAGTTAAGGCCAGATGGTCAAGGAAATTTGGAGCTCCGGAGGAAGCTGTAACCCAAAGTAAACTTTGGAAGATTCAAAAAACCGGTGAATATTATTCATTGCTTCACCCTGAATATCCCAAAAAATTGAGAATTGATGTAGTTGCCTTGGAAATTGAGGGAGGAGTTGTCAGTTCCTCAAAAATTATTGTCGTCGGGGCTTGACAGGTAATGTTGGTAGTTGTTAGATTTAATAATGTTCGTTCTCCCCGATCTTCCTTATGATTACTCCGCTCTAGAGCCCTACATTGATGTGGAAACTATGCATCTTCATCATGATAAGCATCACGCAGGCTATGTAGACAATCTGAATAAGCTCGTTACGGGAGATGAAAAGCTCTCGGATTTGCTTAAATCAGATAACCCTAAAATTAAAAATAATGCTGGAGGCCACATAAATCACTCATTTTTTTGGCAAATCATGACTCCAAAAGGTGGGGAGCCAATAGAAAAGGTGTTGGCTCTTAGGGAAGAATTTGATGCTGCAGCTCTTGGCCATTTTGGCAGTGGTTGGGCATGGATTGTTATTAATGATGGGAAACTTGAGGTAATAGATACTTCAAACCAAGATTCTCCAGAAGCTTTTGGTAAAACTCCAATTTTAGGAATTGACGTTTGGGAACATGCGTACTATTTGAAATATAAAAACGTTCGCGCAGATTATATAAAGGCATGGTGGAACGTTGTGAATTGGAAAGAGGTTGGAAAGAAGTTAAATGAAGGCGGGGTGAGAATCATATGATGTATGGAAATGGGTGGAATTGGGGCGGCGCAACACCGACGGCGTTTGGAGGCTGGATGGGTGCTTGGTTAGGGTTTTTTCTTGTACCCCTTATTGTTTGGAGTTTGGTCTGGAAAGGTTGGGCTCTTTGGAAAGCAGCAAAAAATGACAGTGTACCTTGGTTTATTGCCCTTTTGGTTTTAAATACGGCAGGAATCTTGGACATACTTTATATTTTTGTCTTCTCGAAGAAATCCTCAAGAAAAGGTAAAAAGTAATAGGTTACTAAAATCACGGTCAGTGTATAATTACCTAAATGCTAATTCTTGGGATAGATCCTGGTACAGCGACAACCGGATATGGTTTAGTCCGTCTCAATGGTAAAGGCAATGAAGTTGTTACCTGGGGACTCATTGAAACCAAGAAAGAAACTCTTAAAGAAAATCGTCTTGATTTTATATTTGAGGAAGTCCAAAGACTCATTAATCTTCATAAGCCCGATGTCTTCGTTTTTGAAAAAGTATTTTTCTCGAATAATGCTAAAACAGTTATTGCTGTCGGACAGGCCCAAGGAGTAATGCTTCTTGCCGCCAGTAAAACTAAAGTTCATGTAGAGGAATATGCTCCTGGAACAATTAAAAAAATGATTACTGGAAATGGGCGTGCTAACAAAAAGGAAGTTCAGGAACACATAAGAAAAATTTTGGGTGCTAGAGTTAAAAGTGAGAAACATAAAAAGACGCATTTTGACAATGCCGCAGATGCCCTTGCCATTGCACTTACACATGCATTCAAACTCGGTGAGGGGGTGACCAAAGTTGTTTAAAGTTGGTATAGTTACACATTATTACGACAAGTTAGGCGTTGCCATTATCGAGCTCACAGCACCGCTCACTGTTGGAGACAAAGTGAAATTCGTTCGCGGAGGTGAAGATTTAGCAGAACAAATCGTTGACTCCATACAGGTAGAACACGAAAAGAAGTCTTCCGCTGGAAAGGGAGAAGTGGTAGGCTTAAAGACCAATGAAAAGGTTAAGGAAGGCGCAGAAGTATACAAAACGCTCTAAGAGCTCAAAATTTGAGTGGGAGGCCGCACCTGATATAAAAAGCAGGGCTTTAAAGCTGGTAGATATTTTAAAGTTAGATACGATTCTTTTCGAACGCTTATTTTTTTATAGATCTCAGGGTAGTAAAGCCAGGGCCTACGCCCGAACATGGGGACTTCCGGCTCTTTGGCAAAACGCACTGGAAGTTGAGCCTGCTTACATAATTGAAGTTATCTCCGCTTATTTTGATAAACTTTCCCAGCGCGATCAGGACAAAGTTATTCTTCACGAACTGACCCATATCCCAAAAAATTTCTCAGGAGCCTTGGTTCCCCACACCCGTCACAAAAAAGGCAGTTTCCACCAAAAACTAGACGAATTAATAGATCGGTATTTTGAAAACTATAAAGACCTTTAAAGGAGGCTCCCTGCAAGGTATGAGAATAATAATATTACATGGTGACGATGAAAGAAAATTGTATTTGCGGCTTCAGAAATTTATTGAAACCGCCAAGTCGCGTTCTTGGGAAGTAAATTATTTAGATGATTCTCCTATAACAGAATCCCTATCTGCGAGCTCGCTTTTTGGAAATGAAAGGTTTTTTATTGTAAGAAATATCAAACTTCTCGGGAAGAAGGAAATCGAATGGCTCGGAAAAAAATACGCCGACCTCTCCGGAACTCTAATTATTTATAACGAGGGTTATATCGGAAAAACCATTCTTTCGGCTCTACCTAAAGATAATAAAAATGGCCACACTGTCGTGATCGAAGAGTACAAATTGCCTGTGCTAATTTGGAATTTCTTGGAAAACATCCACCTCGGGGGTGGAATGTCCTCAGTTAAGGAGTTTCATAAGATTATTGGAAGTGAAGCTCCCGAATTTATTTTTACCCTCATTGCCAAACTTTTCAGGGATTTATATTGGGCAAAGGTTGATCCCTCGTCAATGCCTTACCCACCTTGGAGAGTGTCTAAGTTAAAAGCACAAAGCTCCAAGTTTACTGAATCACTGTTAACTGACTTTCTTGATTCACTCGCACGGATAGACGTTGATGTCAAAACCGGTAAAGCCGATTTGGTTTCCGCGCTTGACCTTTTGATACTTAAACAATTAGAATAAGCGAAGCTTGTTCACTCCTCCGCTCTGTGGAGTTTGAATGACTAATCATATGAAAATTGATCCCTCGATCTTCAAAGCCTACGACATCCGCGGAATTTACCCTGACAATATTACTTCGGAAATTGCTTATAAACTTGGCCAAGCTTATGCGGCCTACGTTAAACCCCAAGGCGAAGTTGTTGTGGGCAACGATGTTCGCCTTCACTCTGCCGAGCTTAAGAAAAAAGTTGCGGAGGGGCTTATGGACTGCGGAGTTGATGTAGTTGATATCGGACTAATTTCTACAGATATGTACTATTTTGCCGTCGGCCATTACGGCTTTGCTGGTGGAATTCAGGCTTCAGCCTCTCATAACCCGCCGGAATTTCATGGATTTAAAATGATCCGTGAGAAAGTAATTCCAATTACCTTTGAAGAAGGAATCTCTCAAATGAGAGATTTAATTATTGCTGATAAATTTGAAAAATCAGAAAAGAAAGGCAAATTAAGAACTCTAAATATTGAAAATGATTATGTTGATTACACATTAGGTTGGCTTAAGGTTAAGAAAGAAAAGCCAATGAAGATTGTAATTAACCCAAATTTTGGTTATGCAGGTGTAATGTTTAAAAAAGTAGTTGAAAAAGGAAAGCTCCCGATAACTCTAGTTGGAATTAACGAAAACCCAGACGGCACTTTTCCCAAAGGCAGGCCCGATCCTTTTATCCCGGAAAATCGTGTTGAAATATCTGAAAAAGTAAAATCTGAAAAAGCTGATTTGGGAATTGCTTGGGATGCCGATGCTGACCGTGTTTTCTTTGCTGCTGAGGATGGAACTTTCTTGGAACCGTATTATTTAAACACGGTTTTAATTAAACAAATGCTCAAAAAGTTTCCGGGTCAAAAGATAATTTATGATCCCCGTTACACTTGGGCCCTAATTGACGCAATCAACAAAAACGGTGGTACTCCGGTAATTTGCAGGGTTGGACATTCATATATCAAAGAGAAGATGCGTGAAGAAAATGCTCTTTATGCAACCGAAAGTAGTGGACACACATATTTCAGAGATTTCTGGTTTGCAGATAACGGGATGATTCCGGTAATGCAGATTATTGAGTTTTTGTCCGAAAACGATGTCAAACTCTCAGATGTCGTTCGTCCGGTTATGAATAAATATTTTATCTCAGGCGAGATTAATACCGAAGTTAAAGATAAAGAGGGAAAAATGAAGGAAATTGAAGAAAAATATTCTAACGGAAAGCAATCAAAACTCGATGGAATTGGAGTTGAATATTCTGATTGGCGTTTTGTCGTCAGGCCTTCAAATACAGAAGCGCTTCTTCGCCTGACTCTTGAGGCAAAATCAAAAGAATTGATGGAAGCAAAAAGGGACGAAATCCTCTCGATTATCAGATCGGAAAATACACAATAATGGAGTCTGCACAAAAAGCTTCTTCAGAAGCTAAAGAAACTGAAATTTCTGAGTTTCGCCTTTTTTCTGAGGAAGTTGCCATAAGAGCAGGGAAACTGCTCCTAAAACAACAAACAACAGCGACTGTGGTCGAGCAAAAAGATTTACAGGATGTAGCTACCACCGCCGATATATCTTCAGAAGAATTTATAATTACTCAAATTGTAAAAAGGTATCCCAAATATTCGATTTATTCCGAGGAACATGGAGAGATAGACAACTCATCTCTTTATCGTGTGATAATCGACCCTCTTGATAACACCAAAGCATTTGTTCGCGGAATTCCCCTTTTTAACGTAAGTATCTGCCTGGAACACGATGGGGTTCCCTTAGCCGGTTCCATCTATGACCCTAGTGCTAACCAGATATATAGTGCAGGTCGCGGCCAAGGTGCATCCGAAAATGGTAATAAAATAATGGTTTCAAACGAAAAGGATTTGTCAAAATCTTACATCGGTTTTTATTTGCCCACTATGAATCGTAAGTTTGTTGAATATGACGAGGGATGGGAAGCTGTAAGGAAAATTTCCGAGCAATGCTACAGAGTTCGCGCTGAGGGTAGTTCCAATATGGCGCTTGCCTGGCTATCAAGGGGAGGGCTTGAGGCCTATCTTAATCTAACAAATCCTCCTCATCATCACGATCTTGTGACGGGACTTTTAATTGCAAAAGAAGCTGGGGCGGTAGTAAAGGAATTCGATAATGGAACTTTTATTGTTGCAAACAACAAGTATATTTTTGATTCTTTGACTGATATTATTAACTCATGAACTTAAAGGACTCTGGTGAATTTAAAAAGATTGATCCGATGGGAGTTGGTGAGGCTCTAAAGCTTTTCCCCGATCAAATTAGAGAATGCTTCACACAAGCTTCAAACGCAGATATTCCCCATATGGAATTTAAATCGGTCTTGGTTTCCGGAATGGGAGGAAGCAGTAACGCCGCAAAAATAATTGAAAGTTTGGTTCAAAAAGATTGTAAATTTCCATTTGTTCTTTACAACGATTACGGTCTTCCCGGCTGGGTAGATTCGGACACTCTAGTTGTTGCTAATTCTTACTCCGGAAATACCGAAGAGACTCTTTCTGCGGTCACAGAAGCAAAGAAAAGAGACTCCAAAATATTGGGGATCTCAACCGGTGGAAAAATTGGAGAAATGATAAAGTCCGGTGAAATAAAAGGTGCAGTTGTCACACCGGGAAATACAAACCCTACCGGGTTTCCAAAATCAGGACTCGGAGTTTCTTTGGGCGGACTTCTGGGTTCTTTGGCGAAAGTCGGAGCGGTACCCTTTTTCCAAGAGGATGTAATGACGGCTGTTGATGATTTGGATGAAGTCAGAAACGATTGGCTTCCCGAAAATAATAATGATAATTTTGCAAAAGTAACAGCTGAGTTTTTTGGTGGTTCAATTCCGGTTCTTTTTGGCGGACGACCATTTCTTGGTTCTCTTAACGCCGGGCGCAATGTAATTTGTGAAGTAGGCCGAACTTTCGGCCTTTTCTTTGATTTTCCCGAAGTAAACCACGTACTAGTTGAGGCAACCATGAAGCCCGAATTCGCGAAAGATAAAATTAAATACTTGTTTTTAGAAAGTAAATTTAATCATGAGCGGGTTAAACTTCGCTATGAAGTCACACAAGAACTTTTTAAGAAACAAGGACTCTCATTTTTGACTTACGAACTTCGAGGAAAAAGTGAACTTTCTCAGGCTCTTGAAATTCCACATCTTTCGGCGTGGGTTGGATATTATCTGTCAATGTTAAATGGTGACGACCCCGGCCCGGAACCGTGGATAATTCAACTCAAAGAGTCTCTTTCGCAGCCAGTGCACTAATGATATAGTTAATATATGCCTGCCAATCCATTAGTTGCCTTCTTTAAAGATATTGATAAACATTCAACCCCTCTTGTTGGTGGAAAAGGTGCAAATTTAGGGGAAATGACAAAGGCCGGGTTTCCTGTGCCCAACGGTTTTGCAATTACGATTAATGCTTATGATGAATTCTTAAAAGAAAATGATATTGCTAAAAAAATTTACAATCTTTTGGCAATAACCGATGTAAATGATCCTGTACAACTCGGAAATGCTTCTGTCAAAATCCAAAAAATGGTTGTTCAGGGAAAAATGCCTGATGAAGTTTCCCGGGAAATAATTTCATCATACAAAAAACTTTCCGGAGTTTTTAAGAAGTCACTAGTGGCCGTTAGGTCCTCGGCAACAGCAGAAGATCTTGGCACTACATCATTTGCGGGTCAGCAGGCAAGTTTCCTAAACGTAACTGGAGAGGCGAATCTTCTTATTAAAGTCCGTGAATGTTGGGCTTCCCTTTTTACAGCCAGATCTATTTATTACCGGGTAGAAAATAAAATTAAACATGAAGACGTAAAGATTGCCGTTATTGTTATGAAAATGGTTCAATCCGAAGTTTCCGGGGTCATGTTTTCAATTGACCCGGTTAATAACGATAAAGATAGAATAATTATTGAGTCAGTTTGGGGACTTGGAGAGATGATTGTTCAAGGATCGGTGGTTCCGGATACTTATGTTGTCCAAAAAGATACTTTCTCAATTCTTTCAAAAGAAATTTCCGATCAGAAAGTTCAACTTATCCGTGCAGGAGTTGATAATGCTGAAGCTGAGGTTCCCAAAAAGATAAGAGATCAACAGAAGATTACAAACAAAGAAATAATGGAGCTTGCAAAAATATCGGATAAACTTCAAAAACATTATTATTTTCCACAAGATACTGAATGGGCTAAAGAAAAAGGCAAACTTTTTATCGTCCAAACAAGGCCAGTCACAACAATTAGTGCCGTTATAAAGAGTGAGAAAAAAGAAGGAAAAGACAATATCAAAATTTCGGAGGCTCCAATTCTTTCAGGAGCTCCGGCTTCCCCCGGAATTGGAACAGGGCCTGTAAAAATTCTTAAAAGCCCGAAAGAAATAGGGAAAGTGGAAAAGGGTGATATTTTGGTGGCACCGATGACTTCGCCAGATTACGTTCCGGCAATGAAAAAAGCCGCCGCAATTGTAACAGATGAAGGCGGACAAACTTCTCATGCGGCGATCGTTTCGCGTGAGCTTGGAATTCCCTGCATTGTCGGCACCAAAATTGCAACAATAACTCTAAAAGAAGGAACTATCGTAACTGTAGACGGTGAAAGTGGACAGGTATTTGTAGGCGCAAATGTTAAGAAGTTTGAAAGCGGCATTAAAGAAAAAGAGAAAATTATTAAAACAAAAACTGCCACCAAAGTTTATGTAAATTTAGCAGAGCCGGAACGCGCTGAGGAAATTGCCACGCAAAATGTTGACGGTGTCGGACTTCTGAGGGCAGAATTTATGATTGCTAATATTGGCATCCATCCAAAAGAAGCAATAAAACAAAAGAAACAAGGAATATTTATAGATAAACTTGCACGAGATCTTGAAATATTTTGTAAAGCATTTTACCCCAGGCCCGTAACTTATAGGGCTACTGATTTTAAAACTAATGAATATCGAAGTTTACCCGGTGGAAAATATTGGGAGCCGGTTGAACCTAACCCGATGCTTGGTTTTCGCGGTGCATATAGATATATTGCAAGTCCGGAAGTATTCAATTTGGAACTTCAAGCAATCAAAAAAGTTCGCGAAAAGTATGACAATTTACACCTAATGATTCCGTTTGTGCGTTCTCCTGAAGAGTTGGCAAGAGTTCGCCGACTCGTTGCAACAGAGGGCTTATTCGAAAAGAGTTCATTCAAATTTTGGATGATGGTGGAAATTCCGGTTAACGTAATTCAAATCGAAGATTTTATAAAAGTTGGAATAGACGGTGTATCAATCGGTTCGAATGACCTAACAATGCTTATCGAAGGAACTGATCGGGATAATGCCGAAGTTGCTACAGAGTTTAGTGAAATGCGGCCCGCAGTTCTTTGGGCATTAAGAAGGGTAATCAGAAAATGTAATGCGGCAGGGGTAACAAGTTCGATTTGCGGACAAGCCCCAAGTGAGTATGAAGATCTTGTTAAAAAACTGGTAAGATGGGGTGTAACGAGTGTTTCGATTAATCCCGATGCAATTAATAGAGTTCGGGGAGTAATTGCGGCTGCAGAAAAAGATATCTAATGGCAAAAATACAACACGTTTGGGCAAGAGAAATTTTGGATTCAAGAGGAGTTCCGACAGTGGAAGCCGCTTGTATGCTGGATAACGGTGCAATTTCCGTATCTTCTGTTCCTGCGGGCACTTCTACCGGAAGTCATGAGGCGCTTGAGCTAAGAGATACAGATAACCCCAGGTACTTGGGTCAGGGAGTTTTAAAAGCTGTTGAGAATGTAAACAACGTTTTAGGACAAGCCGTTCTTGGGATGGACCCAATGGATCAGTTTACAATCGATAAAAAATTGGTTGAGCTTGACGGCACTGAAAATAAAAGTAAATTCGGTGCAAATGCACTTTTGGCTGTTTCGGAAGTAGTTTGTAAAAGTGGAGCGGTAGTTGCTGGGCAGCAACTTTATGGTTGGATTTATTCGTTGGCTGCAAAGGGCGGTATAACTCAAAAGGTTAGAATCCCCACACCTCTTTTTAATATGATTAATGGGGGTCTTCATGGAGCTGGAAACTTAGATTTTCAGGAATTTTGGGTAATACCGGCAACATCCAAAGAATTTCATGATGGTCTGCAAATGGGGGTCGAAATTTATCAAACTATTGGAGAAAACTTAGCTAGACGCGGAGCAATTCATTCTGTGGGTGATGAAGGTGGATATGCTCCGAACTTGTTTACAAACGCTGATGCTTTAGAAGTTTTTGTGGAATCAATTAAACAAACTAAATATTCTTTGGGTCGCGATGTTTTTCTCGGTCTTGATATTGCCGCGAATTCTTTTTATAAAAATGGTGAATATGTTATTAAAGACAGATCTAGTGGCTTAGATGATAACGCAATGCTTGAGTATTACAAGGGAATTTCAGACCAATATAAACTGGCGATGGTTGAGGATCCATTTCAGGAAGATGCTTGGGATAGTTGGAAAAAACTTTCAGCAGAACTTTCTAGTAGCGTAATTATTATTGGTGACGATCTTCTTGCAACAAACCCGAAGAGAGTTCAAAAAGCCATTCTCGAAAAAGCTTGTAATGCGGTTCTTATTAAACCCAATCAGATTGGCACCGTAACTGAAACTTTAAATGTAGTCAAAATGACCAGAGATGCGGGTTGGAAGGTGGTCGTTTCTCACAGATCTGGTGAAACAAACGATACATTTATTGCAGATTTTGGAGTTGGAGTTGCGGCTGACTATATTAAAACAGGTGCTCCGGCGCGCGGTGAAAGAATTGCTAAATACAACCGCTTGAGTGCTATCGAAGTTGAACTTTCACGAGTTAAGTAATATGAATGATTCTCCCAAATTTGTAATTTTGACCGTTTTGGATGGTTGGGGAATTGCACCTGCCGGGCCAGGGAACGCCATTACTCAAGCCGAAACCCCAAATATGAACCGTTTCATGGTTAGTTACCCCCATACTCAACTTATTGCCTCGGGTGAATCTGTCGGGCTTCCTCACGGAGAGGTTGGAAATACTGAAACCGGACATTTGAATTTGGGGGCCGGGCGCATCGTTTATCAGGACCTTCAAAGAATTAATATGAGCATTGCAGATGGGACTTTTTTTGCAAACCCGGTACTTATTGGTGCAATTGATCATGCTAGGACGAATAACAGCAACCTCCACTTAATGGGGCTTTTGGGTGCAGGCGGGGTTCATTCCAATGTGGAGCACCTCTTTGCTCTTATCAGTTTGGCAAAAAAACACTCATTCGACAAAGTTTTCCTACATTTATTTACAGACGGACGTGATTCTCCGCCGACTGCTGCTAAAACTTATATTTCTCAGATTCGGGATGCAATAAATCGCGAAGGAATTGGAAAAATTGCGACGGTAATGGGTAGGTATTGGGCGATGGACAGGGACATGCGCTGGGACAGAACCGCTAAGGCCTATGCTTGTCTCACAAAGGCCGAGGGACATTTGGTTAAGACTCCGGAGGAGGCAATCGATATTTCCTATGCAGAAGGAAAAACGGACGAATTCATTGAACCCTCGGTAATGGCAGGACCGGACGGCAAACCTCTTACCGTTATCAAAGAAAACGATTCGGTGATATTTTTTAACTTTAGAATAGATAGACCGCGACAGCTTTCCCGCGCCTTTGTTCTCCCCGATTTTTCTAAAGCAAATGTACCGGCAGGTTTTGACCCTTATGCAGTTAAATATCAAAAAACACATCTCGAGCAAGTTCCGGTCGTTCAAGGAGAGCCGTTTGTTCGTGGGCAAAGGATTAATAATCTATATTTTGTGACAATGACTGAATATGGGAAACAAATTGTTGAGGCAGGAGCCTTGGTTGCATTTCCACCTGAAATTGTAAAAATTCCGATAGGGAGAATTATTTCTGAGGCGGGTTGTAAGCAGTTAAGAGTCGCAGAAAGTGAAAAAGAAAGATTTGTAACATTTTATTTTAACGGACAACAGGAAATTGCTTTTCCGGGAGAGGACAGAATGATTATTCCCTCCCCGAAAGTGGCAACTTACGACTTAATGCCTCAAATGTCTGCGCCGGAACTGACCGATTCACTTATAAATAAAATGAAGGATTTTCCCGATTACAAATTTATTTTAGTTAATTTTGCCAATGCTGACATGGTAGGGCATACCGGAAGTATCGGTGCAACAGCCAAGGCCTGCCAAGTCGTTGATGAATGTTTGAAAAAACTTGAAGATTGGGTTCTAACATATAACGGCTTGATGCTAGTTACGGCTGATCATGGAAACGCAGAAGAAATGATAGATTCACATACCGGTGAAATTGAGACAGAACATTCGTCAAACCCCGTGCCACTTATTGCAATTTCCAAAGATTTAATTGGCAAAGCCGAAACAGTAACTTCGGGAATACTTGCAGACGTTGCCCCAACAATATTAAAACTTTTAGACCTTGCCGTTCCATCTTCCATGACGGGCAGGTATTTGTTAGACTCAGTTCTACATAAAGACTAATGCAGCACTTAACCCAAATTCTGACATCGCTTATTTCAACTTATGGCTATTTTGCTGTTTTTATCCTAATGACTGCGGAAAGTGCATTAATTCCAATCCCTTCAGAAGTAACTATGACATTTGCTGGTTTTTTGGCCGGAATCGGAGTCATGAATATTTGGGTGGCAATTTTAATCGGAGCTTTTGGTAATTTAGTTGGCTCACTTTTAGCATTTTGGTTGGGTCAAAAAATGGGTGAAGAATGGATTCGCAGGGCTATTAAAAAGTGGGGAAAATTTATTTTAGTTCACGAAAAAGATTTCGACTTGGCACTTTCTTGGTTTAAAAAATATGGTCAGGGGATAACATTCGGTTCACGTCTTCTTCCAATTGTTAGAACATTTATAAGTTTGCCAGCGGGAATTGCCGAAATGGATATTACAAAATTTGGAATTTATACTTTTATCGGGTCATTACTTTGGTCAGGCGTACTTGCCTTTTTAGGCCTTAAACTCGGCCAAAACTGGCAGATAATCGATCCATATTTCCGCAGATTCCAATATGTTATTGTTGGTTTGGGACTTATCGCGCTAGGATTTTATATCTATAGACACTTAAGAAGATCTCGCGATTAATTTTGGTATTTTCGCACTAACCCCACAACTTTTCCTTGAATTCTCACATTTTTAACGAATATTGGTTGCATTGTGGAATTTGCGGGTTGAAGCCTGATCCTTGTTGCCTCTTTGAAAAATCTTTTCAGTGTAGCCATGCCGTTATCAAGAAGTGCAACTACTATTTCACCATTTGTAGCTACTTCAGTTTGTTCAACTATCACATGATCTCCGTCCATAATTCCATCTTCAACCATGCTTTGTCCTCGAACTTGTAAAACATATGTTCGTTTCTTTCCTGTGATCATTGACTGTGGAATATTCAAAGTGGCATTTGGATCCGTGTAAGGTTCAATAGGAGACCCTGCGGCGATAAAACCTAAGATAGGTGCTTCAAAAGATTCATGTGAATAATTAAGTTCAGAGTCTTTGAGTTCAATCGCGCGGACCTTACCTTGTTTTCTTTTTATTAACCCTTTTTCCTCAAGAGATTGGAGATGTTCGTGAACTGTTGCCAGAGAGGAAACTCCAATTGCGTCGGCAATTTGTCTTAAAGTTGGAGCGGATCCGTTAGATTCGATAAATTGCTTTATAAAACCCAAGATTTGCTGTTGCCTGCGATAAACGATTAGTGCCATATTGATAATATTAATTTACGAAGATTACCCGAAATCGTCAACTGGATCTTTCCAAATCAAACCCGAACACATGGATGTGAATACGACACTTCGTGTTAAAATATCACTATGAAGTTCAAATTAAAGACTAATTATGTACCGATTCCGGACCAGGCTGAGGCGGTTGAGAAACTAGCTTCTGGAATCAATTCCGGGCAAAAATACCAAACCTTGCTTGGGGTCACGGGGTCCGGTAAAACCTTTACTATGGCCAATGTCATTGAAAAGGTTCAGCGACCAACTTTAATTATTTCTCACAATAAAACTTTAGCCGCACAGCTATATCAGGAAATGCGTGATCTTTTCCCCGAAAATGCAGTTTCTTATTTTGTTTCTTATTACGATTATTATCAGCCTGAGGCTTATATTCCTTCGACAGATACTTATATAGAAAAAGATGCCGATATAAATGAAACGATCGATAAACTTCGCTTGGCCGCAACCGCAAACCTCTTGACCAGAAGTGACACAATTGTTGTTGCCTCAGTCTCCTGCATCTACAATATCGGTTCTCCAAGGGAATACGGCCATTTTGTACTTGAGCTTATTGAAGGAATGAAAATTGCCCGCGACCAAATCATCGACCGCATTGTTGATCTTCAGTATGAAAGAAGCGATTTTGGTTTTAATCGAGGCACTTTTCGGGTTCGGGGAGATGCCGTCGATATTTATCCGGCGTACTTAGATACCGGAGTTCACATTGAACTTGCCGAAAATAAAATTAAAAAAATTGAACACATAGACCCAGTTAGCGGCAAAAAAGTTAACGGGCCGGATACATCTTCCGATAAATTTATTCTTTACCCTGCCAAACATTTCATGACCAATCCTGATAATTACAAACCCGTTTTTGAAAAAATTAAGGAAGACCTGGATCTTCAAGTTAAAAAACTTAAAAGCGAAGGAAAACTTTTGGAGGCCCACAGGATTGCACAGAAAGTGACTTATGATCTTGAGATGATTCAGGAAGTTGGATACGTAAAGGGAATTGAAAATTATTCAAGATATTTTGACGGAAGAGCTCCCGGGGATCCGCCTTTTTCACTTTTGGATTATTTTAACGAGCCTTATGGAGATAAGTGGCTACTTTTGGCTGATGAAAGTCACATGACCTTTCCCCAGATACGCGGTATGTTTAATGGCGACCTTGCGAGGAAGCAAACCCTGATCGATTATGGATTTCGTTTGCCTTCGGCCTTAGATAATCGTCCTCTTCGATTTGAAGAATTTATGCGAAGAATTCCAAATTTTATTGCCTCATCTGCGACTCCAAATGATTGGGAAGTTTCGATGAGTGGAAATAAAGTTACGGAACTTTTGGTGCGTCCTACAGGCATCCCTGACCCGCTAGTTGAGATTAAACCGGTCAAAAATCAGATTTCTGATGTTATTGCGGAAATTAAAAAGACTGTTGCCAAAAAACAGCGAACCTTAGTTACAACTTTAACAAAACGTACGGCTGAGGATTTGACAACTTATCTAAATGAGCAAGGTCTCAAAGTCCAATATTTACATTCGGATGTTAAAACCTTGGACAGAACAGATATTCTCGACGATCTTAGAAATGGAAAGTATGACGTACTTGTGGGAATAAACTTACTTCGAGAAGGTCTTGATCTTCCTGAGGTTTCACTTGTGGCTATTTTGGATGCCGATAAAGAAGGATTTTTGCGAAGCGACGTTACTCTTATTCAAACGATGGGTCGCGCCGCCAGACATGTTGAGGGGCGAGTAATAATGTATGCCGATAAAGTAACTGGGTCGATGGATAGGGCTCTGAAAGAGGTTGCAAGACGCCGTGAATATCAGATTAGCTACAACAAAAAACACAACATCACTCCGGTTAGTGTAAGTAAGCCCATTCGTGAAAGAATTATTGAACATGAGGGGGGCGAACGTGGGCCCTGGGTTTTCGGTAGTAAAGAACCTATTTTTGATTCTCTCCCGCACTTGGAAGTCGATTCAATGACGCCGATGGAGAAGAAACGTTTAATAAAAAATCTTCAAACCGAGATGCGCCTTGCAGCACAAGACTTGAATTTCGAACTTGCAGCGGAAATAAGGGACAAAGTTAGGGAGCTTACTTAGATAAATCTACTTTTGGGGAAAGCTGAATCATGTGATCCGACGTCGCAATTAAAATATTCTCTTTCGTCAAATCCCAAATGGCGTGTTGAATCGTAGTTTGATCATGTTCGGCAGGATCAAATTTGATATCTAAATCAAGAATTATATTGTGTAACTCAAGAGTGTCTAAGCCAAACCTGGATTTACTAAGCAGCCTAATAAGAGAATCCTCTACCTTAAATCTTGAGGAATTTTCCCCATAAATTTCTTTGCGGGATTCAATAATACTGGGGTTAGGAAAATCATTTCTGGATTTTTCTATCAAGCTGGTTGCAATTTCGCTTTGATTGAGTCTGGATTCGATAAAATCGTATTCCGCCACGCCTCAATTTAACACACAAGTTTTGAAAGTCAATATCAGCTGGGAAGTTTTCCTCGAGTGAAAGTTAAGTGGGGGTAAATTTCGTGCAGTTTTTCAAAAAGCCCATCTACTGTATATTTTTCTGCATTATCAAGCTTAAATTCAATGCCAGTTGAGTGAAACCTGTCCTCCAAGGCCGTATAGCAAAGATCCTTCTTTTTTACACCATTATTAATACCAAGCGTAATAAATGTGAGGAGTGCATATTTTCCGTCTTGAGATTCCACAAGTCTTTTGTTGTGCACCTTCATTTTTTCTAAGATCGCATAGTTTGTTACCGTGTTGATCGGAACAAATAGCATGTTCCCGGGTCCCAAAACTCCCTTGAAGATCGTTTGAGTATCAACCTTTATATCTATAGGGCGTAATGTTAGTCCTTGAATTTCGACCTTTTCCCAAGTCAATCTTGTCCAAAAATTAGTTTCGTGCATAGAGGGTGAATTATACACTTTGATCTAGTTCCTGGCAAACGTTGACTTCCGTGCGGTAAGCGCTATGATTCTCTTGTGGAAACATTAAAGAAGCATGAATTTGACTATATAAGGATTCGGCTGCCTGAAAACCTGTTGTCATTATATGACGAGACAATGGCGATTTATATTAAAAATAAGGCTAAACCTGAATTTTTAACCGATTCCTTAGTAAACGGGAGAATCAAGTCACTAACATTCATAAATATTCCCGAAAAAGTTATTCAAGGGATTTATAACTATGTTGACGAGGCAAAGGCCAATCTCAAAGGCGACTATAAATTTATTTACGATATTGGCCTTGAAAAGAAAGATAACAAGTATACTTTTACGTTAGGAAAAACCTAACCCCCGAAGAATTTATCCATCTCTTCCCAATGAGTGTTAACTTTATATGCGTTCCAGATTCTTTTTTCCAGCTTGAGTATCTGTTCAGGATTAAGCGTGACATAAAGCCCTCTGGTTTCTGTTCTTGGCATGCGGCCCAAATCCAGAAAAACTGATTCTTCTCTCATTCCGTAAGTTCCAAACGAAGTGAGGGCATCTTTGGGTTCTCTCTCCCAAACGAATATAAAATATTCTTTATCTTCATCTTTCGATAATTCAAACGATGCGATATGGTTTTTCGAGTCATATTCGACAGACATATCATATTTGCTGGAAATGAATTCTACTTTTCCGTTTACTGCAATATCCCGCACAAGCTGGATAAAGTCTTCCTTTGTAGCCTCTCTTGTAGTTTGAAAATAAGCACCCCATTTTTGTTCGATCTGATCAGGGGTTAATATTTGTTCCGCGCTCATCGGGGTAAGGATATCAAAAGATACCTATCAAGTCAATAAATTTGATATAATGGCAAGTCCACCGCATTTTGCGGCGGGTTTTTCGCATGGATAACTTTATTAAAATTCGAGGCGCCAGGCAGCATAATCTGAAAAATATTGATCTTGATATTCCCAAAAACAAACTTGTAGTTTTAACAGGAGTTTCCGGTAGTGGAAAAAGTTCTTTGGCGTTCGACACGATTTATGCAGAGGGACAGCGCCGATACGTCGAATCTCTTTCAAGTTATGCCAGGCAATTTTTAGGAATTATGGAAAAGCCTGACATGGATGCAATTGAGGGTCTTTCCCCGGCCATTTCGATTGATCAAAAAACTACGTCCCATAATCCTAGAAGTACTGTCGGAACAGCGACCGAAATTTATGACTACATGAGACTTCTTTTTGCCAGAATTGGCCATCCTCACTGTCCAATCTGCGGCCGTGAAATTTCTCATCAAACTTTGGACCAAATTGTGGATCAATCATTAAATCTACTTGAAGCGACTGCAAAACAGTACAAAAAGGCGTGGTTTTTGGTGCTTTCCCCGGTAGTAACAGATAGAAAAGGCGAATTTTCTCAGCTTTTTGAAAACTTGAAAGCAAAGGGGTATAGGCAAGTCAGAATTGATGGTTATGTCCATGAGTTATCTGAGGATTTGGTTTTACTTAAGACAAACAAACATTCAATTGAGGCTGTTATCGATAGACTTGCTTTTACTCCATCTAGTTTCAAAGAACCTTCTTCTAAGAGTGAAATTAAGAATAGACTGGCTGACTCGATTCAACAGGCTCTTAATCTTTCCGAGGGAATGGTTATCTTAGGCCAAGTGCTTGATAAAGAATTTACGATGCCGGCCTCTCCCAAAAAATTTGAGGATCATCTCTTTTCTGAGAGGTTTTCGTGTCCAATCGATAATATCAATTTGCCGGAAATAGAACCGAGAATTTTCTCGTTCAACACTCCCCACGGTGCTTGTCCAACATGTACCGGTTTGGGAAGAATTTTAAAAGTTGAACCCGATTTAGTTTTTTCAAAAGAATTGTCAATTCTTGAAGGTGGGATTCTGCCTTTTTCCAATATGTTTGAGCACGAAACTTGGTACTCTCGTCTTATCCGTAAAGTTTGTGAAGAAAATAAAATCAATATGCGCCTTCCGATAGGTCAATTGTCCGAAAAGGAAATCGATCTTATTTTAAATGGAACTGGAGACAAAGAATATCACGTTTATGGGACTAACAGATTCGGCCGTGAGACTTATATTTGGGAAAGTTTTGCCGGAATTTTACCGGAGCTTGAAAGAAGACACTCTGAATCTCAGAGTGATTGGGTTCGTGAGGAAATTCAAAAGTATATGAGGGAAAGAGTTTGTCCGGAATGTAACGGAACCAGGCTCAAAAAAGAGTCTTTATCTGTAACCATCGACGATCTTTCGATTTCAGATGTTACGTCCTTTTCAATTATAAAAACAATTGACTGGGTTGCCCAAATTACAATGAATTCCAGGGAAGAACAGATTGCAAAAT
>Ga0070706_100000120_pt1 | contig 95553 bp, 96 predicted proteins | sample KBSK5501metaG_FD_65476 | JGI IMG/M metagenome (GOLD analysis project Ga0070706, IMG submission 65476) | Corn, switchgrass and miscanthus rhizosphere microbial communities from Kellogg Biological Station, Michigan, USA - KBS K5-50-1 metaG | ecosystem: Host-associated > Plants > Roots >...
CGTGGACAATGCGCAAATCATGTTCGGCTATTCGGTCACGGGATTGATCGACCCGAATAAGGTCGCGACGAATGCGGGAGCGCGTCCCGGCGATGACATCATTCTGACAAAGCCCATCGGTACAGGCGTGATCTCTACCGGAATCAAGTTCGCCAAGACCCCGCCGGATGTTGCGTCCGCTTCGCTCAAAACGATGTTGACCTCGGGTAAGGCCGCTGCCGAATCGATGCGCGAGTTTGACGTCAAAGGCGCAACAGACGTGACTGGCTTTGCGCTCCTTGGACACGCTTGGGAGCTTGCGCACGCAAGCCGGGTGACTGTCGAGATCGAATCTTCGCGCGTGCCAGTCTTGACTGGAGCCATTGAACTTGCTGGCGCGGGCCTGCTAACCAGCGGTGACAAGACGAATCGCGAATACATCGGCGAAGACATCTCGATCGCCGAGGCCGTCAGCAAAGAGATGGGCCATTTGCTCTATGACCCACAGACGGCTGGCGGTCTGCTTATATCGATTTCGGCGGACCGGAGCGAGGAGTTTCTTGCGAGACTGCGTGAATCGTATCCCCAAGCTGAGGTCATCGGCCGCGCCGTCGAGCCGGGACCGCACTCGATAATCGTCAGCTAGAATCGTCCAAACGAGTCGTTCAAAATCATGAGGAGGTGTCTCATCAATGTCCGCTAGACTTCGGCTCACCTTGATCCTCGTCCTCGCATGCGCCGTGGCGCTCATTGCCGGCTGCAATGCAAGCGAACCATCGAAGCAGACTCTGCGCCTCAGTATGATTCCCACCACCGACCCGGGCAAGATGCTTCGCGAAGGCCAGCCGCTTATCGACTATTTGGAAAAAGAAACCGGAATGAAGGTCGAGATGACGATTCCAACCAATTACGCGGCGGTCGTGGAGGCAATCGCCAACGACCAGGTAGACATTGCGTACCTCGGCGGTTTCACTTACGTGCAGGCATCGAAGCGCGCGGGCGTCATTCCGCTTGTGCAGCGCGATCAGGATCAGAATTTCCACAGCTTGTTTATCACTCATCCTGATTCCGGCATTAACAGTCTGTCGGATCTCGGCGGACACACGTTCGCGTTCGGAGACGTGAACTCGACCTCCGGCCACCTTATGCCCGAATACTTCATGCGCGAAGCAAAAGTGGATGCCGAAGTGATTGCGAAGGCGACCTACACCGGAGGGCACGACGGGACCGCTCTTGCAGTCGCCAACAAGCGCGTCGACGCCGGCGCGCTGGACGAGACGGTGTATCAAAAGATGGTGCAAGACGGCAAACTCGATGCCGCAAAAGCGAAAGTGTTTTTTACCACTCCACCGTTCTTCGATTACGTCTGGGTCGCGCGCAAGGGGCTGGATGCAAAAACTGCGGAAGCGTTTTCCTCGGCGTTCTTGAAGCTGGATGCAAATGAACCACAGCAGAAAGCGGTGCTCGAGATCCTGCGCGCGAAAAAGTACGTGCGCGCAAGCGACAGCGATTACGACAGACTGCGCCAAGCCGCAAGCGACGCCGGGCTTTTGAAGTGATTTACTCGCTCAAAGACATCACCAAGAATTATCAATCCCGCAACGGACCGGTGCGAGCGCTGGACCGGTTGACCCTCGACGTGCAGCCCTTCGAACGCGTCGCGTTGCTGGGCCCTTCGGGAGCTGGTAAGACCACGCTGTTTCGACTGCTCAACGCAACGCTGCGTCCAACGAGCGGCACGCTGAGTTTTGATGGAAGCGACGTAGGCGCGATGTCCAGCCGCGAATTGCGTCAGATGCGAAGACGCATAGGAACAATCTATCAACAGCACCAACTCGTGCCTTCGCTTTCGGCGTTTGAGAACACGCTATGCGGCAAGCTCGGCAGTTGGTCGCTTCTCGAAACACTTCGAAGCGCGGCGCGTCCAGCGAAGCGCGATGCCGAGCAGGCGATGGCTGCGCTCGAAGCGGTAGGTCTTGCGGACAAGCGGAACGCGCGAGCCGACGAGCTATCGGGTGGCCAACAGCAGCGGCTCACGATTGCGCGAGTGCTTATGCAAGACCCTGATGTGATCCTGGCCGACGAGCCCTTTGCGTCCCTCGATCCGGCCCTGACTGAAAGCGTAGCCTCTCTCCTGCTGGAGCTTGTTCAGAATGGAAAGCGCACTCTGGTTGCTACGTTGCACGATGTCGATCTGGCCTTGCGTTACTTCCCTCGTGTTGCCGCGTTGCGCGACGCGCGCATCCTGTTCGACAAGGCTCCATCCGACGTGAGTCGCGAAGATCTCGACACACTCTACAGCAACGACTCCGAATCCGATGTTGAGCTCCGCGTCACTTCTGCTATCCAAGAAGCTCCTCGTGAATTCAAGCATAAACAACATCGCGCCCGGTAACAGTAAGCACGGGTGGCGCGAAGCCTCTTCGGTGAATCTCAGCCGCATTGGGGCAGCGCTCGCCTTTGGTGCCGCGTTGTTCGTCTGTTGGCGGGCCGCTGAAATAAGACCGGCTGTCTTATTCTCGCCAGGAACGTCGACTGCTCTATGGACATTCATCCGAGGGCTGTTCCCCCCGGATCTGTCTCTCGATTTTCTACGCGTTGTCGGCGCCGCGATCATACGAACTGGGGCGCTGGCGATTGCCGGCACTTCGCTGGCAATCGCTATCGGGTTGCCTCTGGGCGTGATGTCTACACCTACGCTGTGGCAACGCGGAGTTATGTTGGCAGGCGAACCCCCGGGCGCCGGGCAGCTCGCGGTAGCGTGGTTCAGTCGAGGCTGCCGCGCAATATTGGGATTCCTGCGAGCGGTGCCTGATTTGATATGGGGGTTGGTGTTCGTGGTTGCAGTCGGGCTCGGCTCGCTTGCCGGAGTGCTTGCTCTGGCGGTTAGCTACGGCGGGCTGCTGGGCCGAGTCTATGCCGATGTGTTTGAAGACGTCGACTCACTTCCGCTTGAGGCGCTTCACGCCGCGGGCGCAACGCGCACGCAAGTTTTTCTTCGAGCGATCTGGCCGCAGGCCAGGCCCAGCATCGTTGCGTACACGTTGTACTTACTCGAATGCTGCGCGCGTTCGGCTTCGGTGCTCGGGTTCATCGGCGCGGGTGGCATAGGCTACGAGATCAATCTGTCGATGCGGCTCTTCGAGTACGGGCAGGTGCTCACGTTGATCCTGGCGCTGATTGCACTCGTCGCTGCGACTGATCTCTTTAGCCGCTACTGGCGGCGGCGGCTGCACGCGAACGCGCCGGCGGGTTCGCTCGCTCATCAGAACATCGAAGGCGAATTAAGCCTTCGAAATCACGCCGGTCGAAGGACCCGCGCGATGATGCTTGTCCTCATCGCGATGATTGCCGCGAGTTTTTATCTGACCGGGTTCTTCACAGGCACTCGCGCGGGCTTGCTCTCGCGAATCGTTCGCTTCGCCGGAGAGATGTTTCCGCCCGAACTCGATCCGGTTTTCTTGCGTTCGTTGGCCGTTCCGCTGATCCAAACAATCGGCATATCGGTTATGGGCACTCTGATTGGCATTGCGATAGGCGCCTTACTGTCACTGCCCGCAACCTCGACGCTTACGTTCGGCGGAGATGATGAAGCTGGAAGCCGGGCATTGCTCCCGAGAGCCGCCCGAGCATTTGTCTATTATGCGACGCGACTAGTGCTCAACGTGCTGCGTTCGATTCCTGAGTTGGTCTGGGCGTTGATGTGCATACTGGTGGTCGGGCTTGGTCCGTTTGGCGGCACGTTAGCGGTTGGCTTGCACACCGGCGGCGTGTTGGGCAAGCTTTACGCGGAAACGCTCGAGGAAGTGCCGGCGCGTCCAGTCGAAGCGCTTCGAGCAACTGGCGCGCAACCGTTGCAGATTCTGTTGTGGGGTATCTGGCCTCAAGCCCGGCCGACTCTCGTGAGCTATACTGTGCTTCGATGGGAGATGAATCTTCGCGTCTCAACCGTACTCGGGCTTGTAGGCGGCGGAGGTCTTGGTCAGGCGATCTACAACAACATTCAGCTTGGTTTCTATTCGCGCATTACGACGATTGCCGCGATAATCTACGTGCTAGTGATCATGACCGATTGGCTTGGCGACAGGTTGCGTAATCGCCGAACCGCGATCTGATGAGTGATTGAAATCGCACGAGAGCCAGGAGGCAAACAGTGCCAGATCTTAAACAATATGACGCGATTGTTATTGGCTCGGGTCAGGGCGGCACGCCGCTCGCGAAAGCTTTGGCGAAGGCCGGATGCAAGACAGCCATCATCGAGCGACAGTACATCGGAGGCACGTGTATCAACGTCGGATGCACGCCGACGAAGACGATGTTCAACAGCGCTCGCGTAGCTTATCTCGCCCGGCGATCGGCTGAGTTTGGAATCCATGCCGGTCCGGTCACCGTGAACATGAGCGAGGTCCGCGCGCGCAAGCAGGGAGTTGTCGATAGCTTCCGCGACGGCGGACTCCGGGGAATCGAACAGACGAGCGGCCTGGATCTCTTCAAAGGCGAAGCCTCCTTCACTGGTTCTCATTCGATTGAAGTTAGTTTGAACGACGGCGGCAAAGTAACGCTCGCCGCGGAGAAGATTTTCATAAACACGGGAGGCCGTCCGGCGAAACCGAAGATCGAAGGGATCGCCGGCATTTCATATCTCGACTCGACTTCCATCATGGAATTGGATGAATTGCCGGAGCACTTGCTTGTGCTCGGCGGCGGTTACATCGGGTTGGAATTCGGGCAGATGTTCCGGCGCTACGGAAGCCAGGTGACGATCATTCAGCGGGGAGAGCGGCTTCTCAATCGTGAAGATCCCGACGTTGCGGACGAGGTGGCGAAGATTCTGCGTGAGGACGGAATCACGGTGCTTCTCAGTTCAGAAGCCACGCGTGCTGAACGACACAACGGCGGGCTTCGGCTGACTGTTCGGACTCCCGATGGGGATCAAACAATCGACGGCTCACATCTGTTGGCCGCCGCCGGCAGAACTCCGAACACTGATAGCTTGAATCTCTCCGCGGCAGGAATTGAAACGGACAAACACGGTTCCGTGAAAGTGAATGACCGGCTCGAGACCAACGTGCCCGGCGTCTACGCGATCGGGGATGTGAAGGGCGGCCCGCAGTTCACTCACATTTCTTATGATGACTTTCGAATCATTCGCGCGAATCTGATCGAGGGCGGCAACGCGAGCATCGACGATCGCCTTGTGCCATACACGGTGTTCATGGACCCGCAACTGGGAAGAGTTGGATTGACCGAAACCGAAGCTCGCTCGCGTGCGTTGAACATTCGAGTCGCAACACTGCCGATGAGCCACGTCGCTCGCGCGATCGAGATGAGCGAGACTCGAGGTTTCATCAAAGCGGTCGTTGATGCGGAAACAAATCAGATTCTTGGTTGCGCCGTGCTTGGAGTCGAAGGCGGCGAGTTGATGTCGATGATTGAAATAGCGATGATGGGCCGCTTGCCTTATACGGTTTTGAAGGAAGCGATCTTCGCTCATCCGACGCTCGCTGAGTCACTGAACAATTTGTTTATGGGTATGGATGCGACGTAGTGACTCGCCTTCATTCTGATAGCGACTATCAAACCTCTGGTAATACCACCCACAGGCAGTGGGTGGATTGTTCAAGCACAGCCTACGCAGGGCGGATCGGGTATTCCCGTTTTGCCTGTCTCTCCCCTAGCTGCGCGAGGGAGAGAGATAACGGAAAAAGGGAGGCGGCTCGGCTCGTAGGCTGGACTTGAACTATCCACCCACTGCCGTGGTGGTATTCGCGCTGTCAAATTCTCTGTCATTAGTTGAAGCGCGAAAACCTGACGCGCAGGTGTCCCGGTTTCAGTATTTGCATGTCGTCTATAGAGAAGTTAGTCTTGATGACGGTTTCATTGTAACGGCGTACATCGCGCGCAAAGTTAACAAGAGGCGAGCCATATGGCGAGAAGACAACCATTGATCACTGACGCAAACCGGTTGTTGACGCTGGCGACGCGGCGCGTCAAGATCCCAGCACTTCCGTTTCGAGTAGAAGACGATGCTGATGTCGATACGCTCTACATTCGATTCAAGGATGGCGTGTCCCCTACTCACAGCAAGGACGATCCGGATAATGGTCTGGTTTATGATTACCGAGGCCGGTCGCTGATCGGTATTGAGATTCTGGACGCGTCCCAAGATTGAGTCGCGTTTTGGCGGCCTACTGCATCTTTGGATACTCAACTAGCGAGAACCTCCCAATGCAACCAAAGAGAGACACTTCCAAATCGCCGACAATCACAACTGAAACCCTCGAGCTGTTCCACGATGTGCGCGCTCGGACAATGCAGATCGTTGAACCGCTCGAGCTCGAGGACTATGTCGTTCAAACCGCTCCTTACATGAGCCCGCCTCGCTGGCACATCGGACACACGTCGTGGTTCTTCGAGTTGCTGCTGAAGGAACATCTGCCCGGCTATCAGATTTACTCCGACGCGTATCTCTTCTATTTCAATTCATACTATGAGCGATTCGGCACTCGCATGAACAAAGACAAGCGAGGCACTCGTTCTCGTCCCACGGTGAAGGAAACAGTCGCGTATAGAAATCGAGTCGACGAATCGATGGCCGAGTTGCTCAACCAAACACGGGACGAAGCGGCGAGCGACTCGCTGCTTGCGCTTGTGAGACTCGGGCTCGAACACGAGATGCAGCATCAGGAGCTGCTCGTGTATGACATCAAACATTTGCTGTGTGATCTGTATCGTCCGGTTTCAAAAGGCACGCGCGGCACGCGGGACGATGTCAGCGGACTGGCGGAGATTAAGGGCGGGTTGTTCCCGCTTGGCTACGCGGGAAGCGAATTCGCTTACGACAATGAGAAGGCCGCGCATACCGTGTTTGTTCAGGATTTCGCGCTCGATCGCGTGCCCGTCAGCAACGGCGAGTACCTTGAATTCATACGAGATGGCGGCTACAAAGATTTTCGCTGGTGGTTCTCGGAAGGATGGGCTCAGGTAAACAACGAAGGCTTGGAAGCGCCGATGTACTGGGAACGCGACGGCGATGAATGGATGATAAGAAGCTTCGACGGCGTTCATCGAATCGAAGATATCGGCGATCAGCCCGTGACTCACGTGAGTTTTCATGAAGCAACCGCATTCGCAAAATGGGCCGGCAAGCGCTTGCCCACCGAAGCCGAGTGGGAAATGGCGGCGACGACCGCCCCAAACCAAACAACGAGGATGAATTTCCCGTGGGGCGATGACGCGCCGGACGCGACGCGGGCAAATCTGTTTGAGAATAACTTGTGGGGCGTCGCGCCGGTGGGCTCGTTTCCCGCGGGCCGAAGCGCGCACGGCTGTTATCAAATGATCGGCGATGTGTGGGAGTGGACGACATCCGACTATGTTCCGTATCCCGGATTCAAACCCGACTTCGACGAATACAACGACAAGTGGTTCATCGGCCAGAAAGTGTTGCGCGGCGGTTCATACGCAACGCCCCAGTATCACATTCGCTCGACGTATCGAAACTTCTTTCACCCGGAAGAGCGCTGGATGATTTCCGGCTTTCGTTGCGCGAAGACTTTATGACCACCAGTTCTCGACACTCAACGTCTGCGACCACCGAGTTGATTACATCTCTGCAAGAAGCTCGCGCGCGCACGCTCGAATTGGTTTCCGATTTGACGGGTGAGCAGTTGATGGGGCCTCGGTTGCGGATAGTGAATCCGATGCGATGGGAGATCGGGCACGCCGCGTGGTTTCAGGAGTTCTGGATTCTGAGGCATCTTGGCGGACTGGCTCCGATTCTCGCCCAGGGTGATGGGCTCTATGATTCAGCGCGAGTAGCTCACGATACGCGGTGGGATTTGCCGCTTCCATCCACAGGCCAAACCTTCGCTTATATGAATCAAGTGCTCGATCGCGTTTGCGACACAAGTGATCGCCGAGCGCGTGATCCTATCAGCGGCTACGACGAATCATACTTCTTTCACCTCGCGCTCTTTCACGAGCAGATGCACGCCGAAGCCATAACCTACACACGCCAGACGCTGTGCTATCCCCGGCCGCGCATCGGACTGCGACAGACAGGAGACCGAAGACCGCCGGCCGAATCTATCTCCGGTGACGCTCACATTCCTGGTGGCCGATTCATACTCGGTGATTCTTCCGGGCCCGCATTCGTTTTTGATAACGAACAGCAACCGCACGAAGTGGAAGTCGCGCCTTTTTCAATTTCGAAAACCGCCGTAACCAATCGCGAGCTTGCGAGCTTCGTTAAACACGGAGGCTACCAGCGGCGCGAGTTTTGGAGTGACGAAGGCTGGCGATGGAAGCGCAACGCCGCGGCCGATCACCCGATGTACTGGCGGCGAGAATCAAACGGGAGATGGTTGCGCCGCGACTTCGATCAATGGGTTGCGCTTGAAGACCGAGTCGCTGCGATCCACGTCAATTGGTACGAGGCGGATGCGTATTGCCGCTGGGCGGGGCGGCGCTTGCCTACTGAACCAGAATGGGAGATGGCGGCCAGTTGCGAGCCTTCAAGCGACGGGGGTTCGATAACGAATAACAAACGCCGATATCCGTGGGGTAACAATTTTCCAACTCCCGCTCAGGCCAATCTCGACTGGCGCGCGATGGGTTGCATCGAAGTCGACGCGTTACCTGAAGGCGACAGCGCGTTCGGCTGCCGCCAGATGATTGGGAACGCGTGGGAGTGGAGCAGCACGGCTTTCGATGCGTATCCGGGATTCGTGCCCGGACCTTACAAGGAATACTCGGCTCCGTGGTTTGGCGATCACAAAGTGCTGCGCGGCGGATGCTGGGCGACTCGCTCGAGCATGATTCGAAGCGCATATCGCAACTACTACACGCCCGATCGTCGAGACGTATGGGCGGGATTTCGTACCTGCGCGCTTTAGCAAACATCGGTTCCAGTATGTTAGCGAGCAGCCGCGTGGTGACGATTGACAGAACCATATGACGGAAGGCATGGGTCGTCGCGCAACTCGAGAATCAAACGCTATCAAGAATCGGGCTCATCGACTATAACGGGCTGTAGTGCAAACTAAGCACGCTTGGAGCAGAGAACACCTTCTGCTTCAGGCGCTTTGGCTTGGTTCACTTGGATGATTGCTTAGAGCCGCATCGGGACCTGCGCGGTTAGGAGACATCTCAACTTTGCGGGTACACATACACCCGTCATAGGAATGGCTGCCGTCTGCAGCCTCGTCTTAGATAGAGACTTTACTCTTCAAGAGGGACTATTCCAGCTTGGATGGCGAACCGCACGAGTCCAGACACGTCGTAAACACCCAGCCGGTCCATTAATTGAGCTCTATGCGTCTCGACAGTCTTAACGCTTATGCTCAAGACTTGAGCGATCTCTTTGGTGCTGTGTCGCTCGGCGATCAACTGCAATATCTCACTTTGGCGTGAAGTTAAGCGATCGATCAAATTGCGGACCGTGTGTGCTGATCCAACCTTGGTCACGTGCTCCAAGACCCGCGGACTGAAGTAGCTATCGCCGCCTGCCACGGTTTTGATTGCTTTTTCTAACTCAACGCCGGCGCTGCGTTTGACCAGATACCCGGCCGCTCCAGCTTGTATGGCCTCGAGCACGTACTCTTCGTTCGCGTACATCGAAAGGATGATGACCTGCACGTTCGGGAATTCTTTAGAGACGCGCGCGGTCGCCTCTATCCCGTTGAGCCCGGGCATAGCGATATCCATCAGGACTAAATCTGGATTGTGCTCCCCGACCAACCGAAGAGCTTCGCGGCCATCCTTAGCTTCCCCAATGACCTTTACTTCGGGAAGCGTCTCCTCGATAAGTGCGCGAACTCCTGCTCGTACGAGCGCATGATCATCAACTAGCAGAACGGTTTTGCGAATCACGTGTGGTGGCTTCTCACTGAGTAAGTGTGGCTGTGCTTGTGGCCGGGCTCTAGGACCGCTAGGCTTTGATCCATTGTACTCGCCCTCGATCACGGCCGCAGACCATCGTTGAATGACATCGCGATGATTCCGCAATCGGCTAATCGACCTGTTCTGAAGGGCCTCAGTAACAAACTCAGAGCCTTTCGCTTGATCGTCATAGCTCAACGCCAGCAAGCGGAAGAGTCCCTCGTTGCATGCCATATCGTGAAACAAGTCCTTAGAGTTCTGTTCATTGCTAAAGAGATGATCAGGTAGGGCCTCCCAGGCCTCGCGTACTGAGCGGATCGCGGGTTGATACCGCGAGAGGCGCTCGAAGAACGACCGAGCCGTCGTTTTCACATCCGTGCAGAACAGCGCTCCTATGAGATCGGCGGATCCAGGTAGCGGCTTTGCGTACATCGTGGATTCGAGGCGCTCTACGACGCGAGCGCCGGCAAGTAATTCATCCAGAGCGGCGACTGCTTCGACTCGAAGCTCCATCGAAGCCCCAGAGTCGAGCGCTATCAAAGTCATGTCCAGTGCCCCCGCGATGTCGTGTTCCAGTTCGAGCCGTTGCGCGACCTCTTCGCGTCTGGTGTTTTCGAGTGTGATCAGATCGTCGGCGTCCGCCAAGAGAAAGCGCAGATCGTGGGGGCTCCTGGGCACGAGCGTCTCCAAATCATCGACGTCGAGCGACATCATCGACTCGCCCTCGATGAGTAGCGCCAAACCGGCCCGGCCTGAAATCACTGCGTTCATCACCTGGTCTTCACCGTCACTCCGAACTTCCTCAGCTCTATGAGCCATTTGATGCTTATATTATCGGCCTTCTTTCTTCGTTTGGAAACGGAAACCTGTTCGATGGTGCGCGCCGTCCACGGACCGAAGATGTGCGCCTCGACGAATTGATCCTCTTCCGATGTCGTTCCCTGGCTCATAAGCAGTCCGGAGTATTCATCGTGTTCGGTATCAGCGTCAATGCGCGCATGAAGCTTCGCCGCGCAGAGCTTTCCACGATCGGCCCACGAAGCGCGGTAACCGTGAGGCACCTTGCCCTTCTTCATCGCGACGCGGTGTCGCTCAGTGAACAAGACGGAGTTCTCCTCAAACACCGAAGCACGATGAGCGATCATATCGTTCCGGAGAACGATAGAACAGGAGCCATAATTCGAAAGTCCGATCGCATCAAGTGAGAGCGCCGCGAATGTTATGTGCTCCCCGAAGTCCGGGAAGAGCGCATGATCGGCTAAGCGCCGCCGGTAGTCCCATTCGTCACCTTTCGATATATGCAGTCCCGCTCTCCTCAATTGGTAGTAAGTCGCGAACAAGTCGTGATCGCTGTTAGCAAGTCTGAGGAGGTCGCCAGGAGAACGAGCAAGGACGGCCTTCGAGTCCGCAGCCGCAGCTTCGAAGTTTTTTGATTGCCTCGTCAGCTCCACGACGTGCAGATTCGGTCAACGCTGCTTTGTACCGCCGATCGAGTGCCGCGCGTTCGTCGTGGTCTTCCGCGTCTTCAACGTTCGGATAAAGCCCAGGCCGCCCGCAATGAGGACACAAAGATGCAGATCGCGGAAGCGGGTTATTGCAGAAGTTGCACTGACGGGTTGCCGGCATTTCGGTATCACGGACTAGACTTGGACAAGTCGCGATGAAAGCTACTGCGATTCGGTTCGCCAGTCAAGCATCTTTCCGGACAGGTGCCTTTCCGGGAAAAGACAACCACCCAAAATCTCCAATTCTTGTTACGTATTTTATGATACTATGCCGCTCGCCGATGGAGACTCAGACGAACTGAGCAAGGCCTAACATGAGAATGATCTCGCGAGGTGGTCCTCGCGCTGTTCGAATCAACCAACAAGGAGAAAAGAAAATGACTAAGCGAATTCTTCCCTTCTTCGCCGCCACCTTGATTCTTTCCACTTCGATTACTTCGCTCGGTTGGGGTCCGGGCGGGCATATGATGGTCGCCGCCATAGCCTTCAAGCGGCTGAACCCCACCGCCAAAGCCCATGCGATGAAGCTGCTCGCTATCCCAATCAACCCAAGCGATGTCACACACGCATCCGCCGACTTTGTTAACACAGGTCACTGGGCCGATGACGTCAGGCCTAAACTCGGGTTCGAGTTCGCGCCGAATCTTCACTTCATAGATTTTCCATTCTCCGCCGACGCCACGCCCGTTCCAACCGATCTCCCTGAAGCGCACAACATAGTGATGGCGCTCGAGCACTACGTAAACGTGCTCAAGACCAGCTTCGATACAAACGAGCAGGCGGAGGCTTTGCGGTTCGTGATTCACTTTGTAGGCGACATCCACCAGCCGCTTCATTGCGCTACAAGGGTCGATAGCGCGCATCCAAAAGGGGATCAGGGCGGCAATCTCTTCCAAATCAAGATCGGCACACAAACGGTTAAGCTTCACAGTTATTGGGATGGAGGACTCGAAACTTTTCCAAGAGGAGGACCGGCGCCGACCTTCACGCCTCCGGCCCTCGCAACGATCGGGCCCGCTGTGACCGCGGCGCTCGCTGGGCATCCGGACACCGACCCTGATTTAAAGCTCGACGACCCATTCAACTATATGGCTTGGGCGAAGGAGAGCGAGCAGTTTGCCAAAGACGCGACTTATAAAGACCTCGCGCCAGGCGGAACCCCGAGTGCGGCGTACAAGACGCGAGGCGTCGAGGTAGTACGCAAGCGAGTCGCTTTCGGAGGGTATCGCCTGGCAGCTTTGTTGAATGCGATCTGGCCCGAGCAACATTGAAGGTGCGGCCGATGCACGAGACTGAGACGCCAGTATGCTTGATGCTGTATCGTAGGCTCACTATATTCTGACGGACGGACAAGCTAATTGTTTACGCTTCTCAGTCGGCGGCTCGAATGAAAATCGGAATCGTCACGCCGGCGCCTCCGCGGTCACGCTACGGCAACCGCGTGACCGCGATGCGCTGGGCTGGATTTCTAAAAACACTTGGCCATTCGGTTCGAGTAATACAAACCTACAACGGTGAGGCGTTCGGCTTGCTGATCGCGCTGCACGCCCGCCGCAGCCATCCATCGATAGCGCGCTTTCATCGCGAACATCCGGATTTGCCCATCATCGTTGTACTGACAGGCACCGATTTGTACAAAGACCTCGGGCGAATCAAAAGCACCGAGAAGTCACTCGATCTCGCGACTCGAATCGTAGTCCTTCAGCCGAAGGCCCTCGAACAGTTGGCCCTCAGACTGAGGCCGAAGACTCGAGTAATCTATCAATCTGTCGTCCCGAGTGTTGGCACAGCGCGCGCTGCAGATCCGCGCACAACATTCGACGTTTGTGTCGTCGGGCATTTGCGTCCGGTGAAGGACCCGTTTCGCGCGGCGATGGCCTCTCGAACGTTACCGGCGTCGTCGCGCATCCGCGTGTTACAAATTGGCGGCGCAATGACCACTCGAGCGGAAGCTCGCGCAAAGGCAGAGGCGCGCATCAACGCTCGCTACCAATGGTTGGGCGAAAAGGCTCCCGCTCGAGTGCGAAAGATCCTCGAGCGCTGCCAACTCTTTGTTCTCTCTTCGAAGATGGAAGGCGGAGCGAATGCGATGGGCGAAGCGATAGTGGCCGGAGTGCCTGTGCTCGCTTCGCGAATACCGGGATCGATAGGCATCCTCGGCGAAGATTATCCAGGTTATTTCGAATACGGAAACACCCGGCAGCTTGCGAGGTTGATGCTCAAGGCTGAGACTGATCCGTCATTCTTGTCAGAGTTGAAGGAACGTTGTGCAGCGACCCGATCGCTCTTCTCACCTACTCAAGAGCGAGCGAGGTTGAAGTCGCTCGTTGCTGAATTATCGAAGCGAATAAGAAGCAACGCCGAAACGTAGGCAACCCCGACATCGCGATTGTCGAGCCTTTGAAAAGCGCGTCGCGAAACCAATCAGTTTGATTCTTTCTCTCGACGAACTCAGTTGTAACTCGCGCGGTTGACGCGGGCCGCTCATCGCAATAGCATATCGATTCTCCCGTACACAGTGGAAACGCTTCGGCGGCGCTCGCGCGATTGGCGGACTCGCGTGAAGTAGCTCGCGACTCTGCATATCCGTAAACCGCCAACGAAACGCGCCGGTACATCCAGACTCAACCGGCACTCACGCAAACAAGAATCGATGTCACACGGAGGAAGAAATGTTTAAACGATACACTGCCGTTTTGCTGGCGCTAGTGATCTCGTTGGCGTCGGGCGTAGCAGTCAGCGCTCAGGGCCCGCAGGAGAAGTTCGATCAGGAGGCGATCAACAAGATCAGAGAAGAGGGAATGAAGCACTCGCAGGTGATGGACATTCTCAGTTACCTCACCGATGTGCCCGGACCCCGGCTTACGGGCTCACCGAACATTAGAGCGGCGCAGGAGTGGGCGAAGCAGAAGCTCGCCGCGTGGGGTTTGCAGAACGCGCACCTCGAAGCGTGGGGTCCGTTCGGGCGAGGCTGGTCGCTTGAAGGCTTCTCGGCCAGCATGATCAACCCGCATTTCTCTCCGTTGATCGCTTATCCGAAAGCATGGTCGCCGTCCACAAAAGGCGTCGTGCGAGCGCAACCCGTGTACTTCAATGCGAAGACCGATGCGGACCTCGACAAATTCAAAGGCAAACTCAAGGGCGCGATCGTGCTGCTCACCGAGCCTCGCGAAGTAAAGGCTCACTATGAAGCGCTCGGACACCGCCAGACGGATGAAGACCTTTTGAGACTGGCGAACGCGGAACCCGCCGCGGGACAGGGCGGAGGCAGAAACTTTCGAATGACTGACGAACAAAGAGCGGCCGCCGCGTTGTCGAATAAGAAGTGGCTGATGGCGCAAGACGAAGGCGCCGCGTTGGTGATCGAGCCTGGACGCGGCGACGGCGGAACGATGTTCGTTCAATCGGCGACGCTTGCCTATCCGGAGAACACACCGCGCGAAAAACAGAAGACAATTCGCGACAAGGACGCGCCTGCGTTTGTGCCTCAAGTCGTTGTTGCGGTCGAGCACTACAATAGAATCATCCGCATGATGCAACGGGGCGCGCCGGTTACGCTCGAGTTCAACGTCTCGACGAAGTACTACGATCAGGACTTGATGAGCCACAACGTTATCGCCGAGATTCCGGGCACTGATCTCAAAGATGAAATCGTGATGCTTGGAGCGCATTTTGATTCGTGGCACTCGGGCACGGGCGCAACCGACAACGCCGCAGGCTCGGCGGTATGCATGGAAGCGCTGCGTATTCTCCGGACGCTTGGTTTCAAGCCGCGCAGGACGATTCGAATTGGACTATGGAGCGGCGAAGAGCAGGGATTGCTCGGCTCGCGCGCGTATGTTGCGGATCACTTTGGGAAACGACTTGGTCCCGATCCTCGATTTGGGCCGGGGCAACCGCCGGCTGAGCCGCAAGCGCCGCCGCAATTCGAACTCAAAGCGGATCACGAAAAATTCGCCGGCTACTTCAATCTCGACAACGGCACCGGGAAGATCCGTGGAATTTACCTGCAGGGTAACGAGCAGGTTCGGCCGATCTTCCAGGCGTGGTTTGCTTCATTCAAAGATATGATCGGCGCCGGGCCGGTCGATCCCAAGGCCTCGCCTCGCGATTTGCCGGTGGCTACGCTGTCGATCGCGAACACCGGCGGCACGGATCATCTGTCATTCGACGGAGTTGGATTGCCAGGCTTCCAGTTCATACAAGACCAAATCGAGTACGACACTCGAACTCATCACTCGAACATGGACGTGTACGATCGAATACAGGAAGACGATATGAAACAAGCGGCGACGATCATGGCGGCGTTTGTCTACAACACGGCGATGCGCGACAAGAAACTCCCGCGCAAGGCGCTTCCGGGTCAGCCAGTCGCACGAAGCGGACAATAGTTATTCAGCAACAGATGGCGAAGAGGGGCGCTATCGATAGCCCGACGGCTAGGCGCCCTTTTCTTTTTTGCTTGATCATGGCTCGTTGACAGAAAAAAGCCTCTGCGATAAAAGTAACAGCGCGTTTGTTCCACTTGATCCACTGACTTCGAAGCACAAGTTAACTTGCAGCCAGGCGCGAGATTTCTGGTATCGATCGTTTTGGGAGTTTGCTGCGTGACTTCACTGCGGCGAGGTCGATACGAATCGGCTCGACTTAAGGAGGAGATAACCAATGAGAAAACAATTGCTGGTCCTGGTAATAGCAACAGCTCTGATTGCCGCAACGGCACTCACGACACAGGCGAGCTTCACTCGTGCATCCGCGGCCCGGTTCCAGCCGGGCTCGCCGGATTTGATCGTCAGAAGCGACGTGCTCAGAGACCACTGGGTGGTTAGAGTCGAAGACTTGCCGGCGTCCTTTTGCAGCGTGGAGGAGGGCGGCATCACTCCGGGGACGCACACGCTCATACGTTTTACTGTGACGACGCCGAATGTTGGTACCGGCGATATCTTTGTCGGAGACCCGAACGAGCACGTCGCGGCCGGAGACGGGCTGTTTGAATTCGCGAGCTGTCACAATCATTATCACTTCCGTCACTACGCCCTATATCAATTGATCGATCCCGCGACGGGTTTTGTCTGGCGCGCGGCGAAACGTGGTTTCTGCATGCTGGACACGGATCCTAATCCTCAATGGCTGGGAGGCCCGGTTCCCGGTCCCGGTGAATTCACAAGTTGTGGAGCTATAGGCATTCCCGGTCATCAAGGAATCAGCGCAGGCTGGGCGGATACCTACAATCTGCATTTGGGCGGACAGTACTTCGTGTTGGACGGTGGCGATGGACAACCGGTTGTGCCGGCCGGAACATACATCCTTCGCATTACTGTTAATCCGCCTTTTGCCGCAAAACGAAAGGAGCCTTGTCCCTTCGTGGATACGAACGGGTTCTGCCATCAATTGCCTGAGTCGAATTACGACAACAACATTGGGCAAGTCACGATCAACATCCCGGACCGCCCGGGTCGAACCGGCGTCGGGCCTGAGGCAGGCTCTCCACACGTCGACCCCGAGCCGATCGATTAGCCCGGAACCAGGCGCGTGAAATTCTATGAGCGGCTCAGCGTCGGCGCTCACAGCCGGCGCTGAGTCGTCTATCCAACGAAATCATCGGAGCGTGCGTTAATCCCTAATCCACACCGTCTTGATGTTGACGAACTCGCGGATGCCAAAGATCCCAAGCTCGCGGCCGTAGCCTGAGCGCTTGATTCCGCCGAACGGAAGCCGCGGGTCGCTGGCCACCATTCCATTGATGAACACGCATCCGGCTTCAAGCTCTTCGATGAAGCGCTCCGTTTCTTCTATGTCGTTCGTCCACGCGCTCGCTCCAAGCCCGAATGAGGTTGCGTTCGCAATTCGAATCGCGTCATTGATGTCAGACGCGCGAAACAATGCTGCAACCGGGCCGAATAATTCATCGCGATACGCGGGCGAGTCTTCGGGTATGTCGGTCACCACAGTGGCCGGGTAATAGAAGCCCGGGCCGTCTAGTCGCTTTCCTCCGGTCAGAACGCGCCCGCCGAGCTCGATTGTCTTTTGCACCTGCGCTTCCAGGTCTTCCCGAATCTGAGCGGTTGCCAGCGGGCCAATATCAACGGTGTCATCCAGAGGGTTGCCGACGTTGAGCGCTTCCATTGCTTTTACGAATCCTTGTTCGAACTCGCCTGCGATCTCTTCGGCGATGATGAATCGCTTCGCGGCGATGCACGATTGACCGTTGTTGATCGTGCGGGCAGTGACGGCTGTCTTGACCGCATCGTCGAGATCGGCGCTTGGCATGACGATGAAAGGATCGCTGCCGCCGAGTTCGAGAACGGTCTTTTTGATGAGCTTGCCGGCGAGGCTTGCGACTTTACTTCCGGCGTCTTCGCTGCCAGTCAAGGTGACGGCCCGGACACGTTCGTCTTCGATGACTCGCGCGACTTTGTCTGAGCCTATCAGGAGCGTTTGAAAAACGCCGTCCGGGAAACCGGCTTCGCGAAATATCGCTTCAATTGCAAGAGCGCACGCCGGGACGTTAGACGCGTGCTTGAGCAATCCGACGTTGCCGGCCATCAGCGCGGGCGCGGCAAATCTGAAGACTTGCCAGAAGGGAAAGTTCCACGGCATAACGGCGAGCACGGCGCCGATCGGTTGATACCTGACGAAGCTGCGTCGCGCATTCGTCTCGATCATCTCGTCGGCAAGAAAACGCTCGGCTTGTTCGGCGTAGTAGCGGCAGACCCAGGCGCACTTCTCAGCCTCAGCCATCGCCGCTTTGATGGGCTTGCCCATCTCGCCTGTCATCGTTTGCGCAAGTTGTTTCTTCTGACTCTCAAGTAGTTCAGCCGCGCGCATCATTTTCTCAGCGCGTTCGGCGAAAGTGGTCACGCTATGATCGTGAAACGTTCTTTCGGCGCGCTCGAGTTTGGTCTCGATTTCAGATTCGGAAAGCTCTTCAAATGTCTTGATGGTTTCGCCAGTCGCGGGATTGATTGAAGCAAGTGGCATGAGCGAACTCGATGTAGCAGCAAGCCGCCGGCTTGCTAAGGGGTTTGTGATAAACGCGTCCAACGGATGACTGTTGTCATAGCGTAACACACCAATTGACCCCCGGCATCTCGCCTTTCTGCGCGATGTTGGGTTTGATACGATCACGCTTTGTCAATGAGGTGATCAATGGCCAGAGCAATCGACATGCACGTGCACTTGCCCACCGCGAGCTTTCTCGACGGCGCGGTCAAGCCTTTCAGGGAACCCGCCGAAGTGTTCTTTCGAAGCAAAGTTCCGATTCGCGAGATGGACGAGGTCGCCCGTGTCTACGAAGAACTCGATATCATCGCCGTGCTGCTCGCGTGGGATGCCGAAACCGCGACCGGACTGCCTCCGCTCACCAACGATGAAGTAGCCGACGTCGTCAAGAAGTATCCGCGGCAGTTCGTTGGCTTCGCGTGCGTCGATCCGTGGAAAGGCAAACGCGCGATCGACGAAATGGAACGCGCGATCACTGAACTCGGCTTGATCGGAGCCAAGTTTCATCCCGGCATTCAGGCGTTCTATCCAAACGACAAGCAGTTCTATCCACTCTATGAAAAGATCACCGAGCTTGGAGTGCCCGCGTTGTTTCACACAGGCACGAACGGGCTCGGGGCAGGCAAGCCCGGCGGGATGGGGATCAAGCTCGATTACTCGCGGCCGATTTATTTGGATCACGTGGCGGCCGACTTTCCCGAATTGACGATCATCGGCGCGCACCCGGCGTGGCCGTGGCACGACGAGATGCTCGCGATCATCGGGCACAAATCGAATGTGTTCATGGATCTGTCGGGCTGGTCCCCGAAGTACGTGCCGAAAGCGATTATCGATGAGGCTCGCACGCGTTTGCAGGATCGAATACTTTTTGGCAGCGATTACCCGTTCATCATGCCGCAGCGTTGGTTAGCTGATTTTGATTCGTTGGAAGGGTTCTCACCTGAGGTGCGCCGAAAGATCCTGCACGACAACGCCGCGAAAATCTTGAAGCTGAAAATTGCTTAGCGGATCAGTCGCGACAACCAGTGCATTATGTTCAGCGCGAGTTGTCGATTGCCGGTGCCGGGCTTGTTCATTCCGAATTTCACCTTTTGCGGCCCGATCACTTGAGCCGACATCATTGCGGCCTCGGCCAATACAACGACACGGCCCTTTCCAAACTTCAACGCAATCCCTTGCGCGCGACCCGCCGCTGAATTCCTGGACACTACCGTTCCGTCAATCTGAATAACCGCATCGATCGCGGTATCGGCGAGCTTCATGAAAGCAACGCTGTCTTTGGGTCCCTTCAACGACTGGCCGGTGAACGCGGTGATCCGCGATATTCGCTCGCTCGCGTTGCGGCCTTCGAGAATCGGATGATTGCCGAGCCCGTTGTTTTCCCGGTTGTATTTGATGAACCCCTCGTTGTCCGATTCGACATCGTAGTTCGATGGATCGGCCGTGAAGCCTTTGCTCATCTCTACTCCGAATCGAAGCGATAATCGCTCGGCGGCGGCGCCCATCGGGGCGTGATCGGCGATCAATAGCACGCTCCCACCGGCACGCACCCAATCGCGAATCGCATCGCATTCGTCGTCGGCGAAAGCCGAATTGCCGGCCTCTGGGCTGTTCATTGCCGGAGCACCCAAAGCATTCGAGATGACCAGGACATCAAAACCCGCGAGCGTCTTCTGGCTCAGCTTCTGCTTGTTGGGCGTGATTGAATAGCCGTCGCTCGTAATCAAATCGGCAAACGGTTTGTAGCGGCCGGTCGAGGTGTGAAAGTTGTTGTGAGCCTCGTCGAACAACACCTTTGGGTGTTTCTTTTTGTAGGCCGGCTTCGCAACGTGAGTGTCGAAGTCGGGGTCGGCGACTTGTTGAGCAACCGCGCCGATCGCCAGCATCAATACCCCGGCCACAAGTGACAGTCTATTTGCCATCATCATCACGATTACCTCCGAGGTGAACCCACACCTTCCCGCACAGTTCATGCTTGCAGCCTAGCGAGTTGATCCGCGAAGTGCGTCTTCCAATTATCGGGCAGCGCATCGACGCTTGCGGCTCTTGCCAGACCATCGGGATCTTCATCACCGTTTAGATACAATCGAACTATGTCCGGGACAGTCACTCCATTTGGGTCACGGCTCAAGATCTGAATCTGATCTCCGGCGCTGACCGCGCCTTCGCGGATTACAGCAAAATAAAAACCAGTGCGTCGGCTATCGAGAAAGCGCTTGATTATGTCGTCGCGCTGGAACTTCACTGCGAGCTTGTAGCATGGAAGCCGAGGCTGCCTCACTACAAGTTCGGTTGTGCCGATTCGAAACCGATCGCCGATATAGATTTCATTCTCGAGCAGCCCTTCGACAGTAAGATTCTCGCCGAATGCGCCGAAGGGCAATTCGACACCCGGCAACTCGCCACGCCAGTAATCGTAGTGCTCGACGGGATAAACGTACACGGCTTTGTCCGGCCCACCGTGTACCCTGAGGTCTGCTTGCCTGTCACCGGCGAGATTCAGGGCATCGAGCGCGACGCGGCCCGCAACCGGTTCCTTGAATATGCCGGTTGTGACTGTCTTGCCTTTCCACATCACCTTGCGTGGCAGACCAACGTTGACTGAGATCACCCTCATTGATTTCTCCGATTCAGCTTTGAATGAGGCTCGAATGGTTATAACAAAAGATTCCGGCCTCACGCGATAAGCGACTCAATCAACCGGCATTTTTCAGCGATGGTTCCTTCTTGTGGAATCGGAACGAGCACCAGCGTGGCGCCTGACTCGATGGTCTCATCAAGCCGGCGTTGGCAGAGGTCAAGCGGGCCGCAGATCGCTATGCTATCAATCATCTCATTGGTGACCGCTCGGACTGCGTCTCTCGGGCGGCCCGCTCGCCAAAGATCGCGAACGCGATCGGCCTCAGCGCCAAATCCCAACCGGCTCAGCGCGGCGTGATAGTAGTCGCCCATCCCGCCGATGTAATACGCGAACGGCAAACGCGCCGAGTTGCGCGCTTTCGCGAGGTCATCAGAAACAACGACATTCACGAACGGCGCGATCTCGATTCTATTGGCATCACGCCCTGATGCTTCGGCGCCTTCGCGAATTTCGGCGATGCCATCTGAAAGTTTCGTGCGAGGCCAATGCGTGGGCAGCCATCCGTCGGCGAACTCGCCGATCTGACGCAAGCTCTTTGGGCCGAGTCCTGCGACATAAATCGGGATGTCGCTGCGAACCGGTTTGAATCCCAGCTTGAACCGGCTGAGCTTGAAACATTCACCGTTGAAATCAATCGCATGGCCTGAGAGCAGGGCGCGAATTATCTCAACCGTTTCCTTCAATCGAGTGAGCGGCTTTTGATACGAGATGCCGTGAAAGTCTTCGATGACGCGGGCGCCGCTCGTGCCGAGTCCCAATCGAAATCGCCCGCCCGAGATTTCATCAAGCGTCGCCGCGCTCATTGCGATCAACGCGGGGCTTCGAGAAAAGACATTGATGATGCCGGTTCCAAGATGAATGCGCTCGGTGCGCAGCGCGAGTTCGGTGAGTAACGTAAATGCTTCGCGCTCCCAGGCTTCGGGGAGCCAAAACGAGTCGTAGCCGCACGCGTCAGCGGCCCGCACGCATTCGATGAGTTCTTGTTTGTTGAATCCAGATTTATCGAATCCGGGAAGCCGTCCGAGGTAGAGTCCGAGTCTTCGCATTGCGAGAGCATCTCGCCTGGCCGCTAGGAACCGTTATCTTAATAAATCATCGACTGGCATCCGCCAGCCAGGGACGGCCGGCTCGGCATCGGCAATTTCGCCTCGATGAAAGATAGTGGGGTGCCGGGGATCAGTTGAATGAAAAGCGCGGATCACATCATCGCTCATCAAATCCACATCCCAGACTACAAGCGTACCGGCGTCGAAATAATCCCTGCGCTTAGCCGCCATTTCCCGCTCAGCTACTTCGCCGTAATCATTTTCGCTCCGAACCTCCACGGCGAAGACCGGCGCTCCGTCAAGAAATCTCATTCCCGTTTCCGCACCTGTGTACCATGCTGCGTCGGGACTGAACGATTCACGATTGGGCAGTTCAACGAGAAAGCCCGCGTTATCACCAATCGCAACGCCGCCACCATGCGTTTGCTCGAATTGCATTAAGCTCGACGCGATCTTTAGATTAGCTTTACGGGGTTTCATTCCTGTGGGCATAGATCGCACCAGTTCTCCATCGATGAGCTCTGCTTTGCCGTTCTCCGGCACATCATAAAGATCCTCGACAGTAGCTCTGACTTTTGTACTCATGTCTTACCTCACGAGTGCATGCGCGCCGCCGACTATCATAAGCGAATCGTGGGACTCTGCCTCTGCATAGAAGAATGATCGCGATTGTCCTTACCATACATCCTCACGATCTTATACAGCGTCGTCCGTTCCGCGGGGATCCTACCAAGCTCGCGAATGCGGAGCTGAAATTCCTCGGGCGGCAAATACTCACCTGAAGTCGCGCCCGCCAGCCTGGAGATGTTCTCGTTCATCAACGTTCCGCCGTAGTCGTTCGCTCCCGCGCGGAAACATTCCTGAGCCATCTCGCGAGACATCTTTACCCACGAGACCTGAATGTTATCAATCCAACCTTGCAGCATCAGCCTCGACAACGCATGCACTTTCAAATGCTCATCGCGAGTCGCGCCCGGCCGCGCATCGCCCGAGCGATAAAGCTGAGTGAATTCGTGAACGAATCCGAGCGGCACAAACTCCGTGAATCCCCCGGTCTCTTTTTGAATGTCGCGCAGCAGCATCAAATGCCTAACCCAATGCTCTTCGCTTTCGAGATGCCCGTACATCATCGTCGAGGTCGTGCGAATGCCAAGCCGGTGCGCGGTCTTTACCACATCAACCCACTCGGAGACTTTCAATTTGATCCGCTCGATCTGATGGCGAACGTCGTCGTCGAGAATTTCAGCCGCGGTGCCCGGCAAGGTTCCGAGTCCCGCGTCCTTCAACATCGACAGATAATCCGCGAGCGGCATGCCCGTGAGCTCGACCCCGTAGACAACTTCCATTGGCGAGAAAGCGTGGATGTGCATATCGGGAGTCGCCTGTTTGATCGCTCGAAGCAGATCTCGATAGTAATAAGGAGCGAGGTCGCGCGGGAGCCCGCCTTGCACGCACACTTCGCGAGCGCCCAACTCCCAAGCTTCGAGCGAGCGCCGCTGAATCTCTTCGAAGGAGTGAAAGTAAGCGTCCTTCTCGCGAGGCGCCCGGCTGAACGCGCAGAAGCGGCAGCCTACGAAACAGACATTTGTGAAATTGATATTGCGATTGACTACATAGGTGATCACATCGCCGACACGATCACGCCGAACGCGGTCGGCTGCAAGGATCAGGGCTTCGAGTTCGCGCCCGTGAGTGCGCGCGAGCAGCAGGCCCGCGTCGAAGCCAAGCTCGTTTCCCGCGAGCGCTTGTTCGAGCACGCGGGCGACTGCGGGCTCGATCTTCGGAAGAAGAGCATCGAGGTCGTTGGTTTCGTTGGAACTGGTTTGTTGTGCCGCGCTCATTTCAGTACTCATCGTGAAATCTAGCACGCCGGCCGGGTCATAGCCACTTGCGGTCATACGATTTCATCGAAGCTGCGAATCGCTTCGTGATTTGACGGCTCGGGCTGAAGATGATTGCCGGGCCTGATGCACAACCGTGTCTCGAGCCCCGCTGACCGAGCCGCGTCTAGTTCATCGGTGACATCAGACACAAAAAGAATATTGGGTGCCGGAACCGCGATCGCTTGTGAAATTCGGACGTAGCTTTCGGATTGCTTCTTCGCGCCAACGTTGGTGTCAAAGTAATCTGAGATATACGGCGTAAGATCGCCGAACTGAGTGCTCGCAAAGAGCAGCTTCTGCGCGAGCACGCTGCCGGACGAATAGATGAATATTTTTCGGCGTTGCTGCTGCCAGCGCTCGAATGCGCGCGGGACGTCTTCGAAGACCTGGCTCCTCAAGTCTCCGCTGTTGTAGCCCGCTTCCCATATTTTGCCTTGAATCGATTTCAACGGAGTCGCTTTGCTGTCCCGGTCCATCAGCCAGTAAAGGTAAGCCACTATCTTATCGAGCGAGCTTTCTTCGACCGAGCCGTCCACTCGGGGAGGTTCGAGACCGCGCCTGGTGTCGTCCTTGTTCAATTCAGTAAGCGCCGCGATCTCTTCTTCAACATTCGGAGATGCAACGTTGTTCGCCAGGTAGTCGCCGACGTGTGCGCGCGCGTAAGGGAACAGAACCTTGTAGACGAAGTCGATTGGCGTTGTTGTCCCTTCGATGTCGAGAAGCAAAGCGGTGATTGGATTGCTGGTTGTCACAATGAGACAGACTAATGTTACCGCTGGCGATTCTCCATCGCGGGTTCTTGTTCGGCATCGAGCGTGGTCATCTCGGCCATCAACATTCGCTCGCATTCGGCTGGAGACTGTGGGATGTGGTCCCGCTCTCGGGCACTTTCTGTTTCCGCATTGACCTGCCTGGCCGGCAGCCAGAACCCCGACAGGAAGGCGAGAAAGGCGAGCGCGGCGCCGGTCAGAAATACGTTGTGCAGCGCACCGCCGAGTGCACCGGACATTGCGTGGATGAGTTCAGGTTTTTGCGCTGCGCGAGCTATGGGATCGACCAGCGCGCTTGGGTTGTGTACAACTCGGGCTACATCCTCGGCAGGCAGCCCGCTTTCCTGTTGAATCTCGGCAATGTGCGATGCGAGGCTGATCGTCATTACCGTTCCCATCACCGCTACGCCGACTGTTTGCCCGATCGAGCGCGAGAATTGATTAAGTGAGGTTGCGATTCCGAGCTGGCTTCGGCCCACGGAATTCTGCACCGTTATCAGCAAGGCAAACATCACCAGGCCCATGCCTATTCCCATCGCCAGCACATCCGCAAGCAGCCACGAGCGCGGAGTCGCCGGTCCAAACGTCGTGAACACAACGAAACTCATCAGCAGAACAAATAACCCAGCCAGGATAGTCGGGCGGTACCCCACGCGAAACATCAACCGTCCGCCGACGACCGACATCGTTACCCATCCGAGCAGGAATGGAGTCAACAACGCGCCCGCTTCGGTTGCCGTCCCGCCCATTGTGCCCTGCACGAAGAGAGGTACAAAGGATAAGGCTCCAAACATCGCCGCGCCCACCATGAAAGCTGTGATCGATCCGACGGCAATGATCCGATTTCTGAATAGCGAGAGAGGAACGATTGGCTCGGCGGCGCGTTTCTCAGTTCGGAAAAACAGCGCGCTCGAGATCAGCATGCCGACGACGGCGACCAGCGTGAGCGGATTGCCCCAGATCGCAGGGTCCCCGCTTTCGACGAGCACCAGCAGCAGCAACGTGATTGCGACGGTGAGCCAGATCGCGCCCGCGTAATCGATCACCGGCAGTTCGGTTCGCTTCGGTTCAACAAGCGCGAACCCGACAACCACCGCCGCCGCAAGCCCGAACGGAATGTTGATATAGAAAACCCAGCGCCAGGAAATACTGTCGGTGATGAATCCGCCAGCCAGAGGACCCAATATCGAAGCAAGTCCCCACACGCCGCTGAAAAGCCCCTGCATCCTTGTTCGCTCGCGCAGCGTGTAGATGTCCCCGTTGATTGTCATGCTCAACGGTATCAGCGCGCCGGCGCCCAGTCCCTGAATAGCGCGAAAGGCGATCAATTGAGTAATTGACTGCGAAGCTCCAGATAGCGCCGAGCCCACGAGAAAGAACGCGACGCCGATCAGATAAAACAGCCGGCGGCCATATAGATCAGACAGCCGCCCCCAAACCGGAACCGTTACCGTCGAGGTTAACAGGTAAGCCGAGAACACCCAGCTATAACGATCGAGTCCTCCGAGCGACGCGATGACGGTCGGCATAGCCGTGCCGACGACGGTAGCTTCGAGGGCGGCGAGGAACATGCCGAGCATCACACCCGCGGTTACAACGCGGCGCCGGCGTTTTGAAAGAATCACGTGGGGTTGATCTGCGGCGTTCGCTTCGAAAAGGTCAGAAGCCATTCTTCTCTTTCTTTAGTTGTCAGTCGCTGACTAAAAAATAGAGTATAGGGCCGAGGGAGGGACCAGGCAACGAAACCCAAAAGTACTTAGCGAGTCGAGTTCAAAATGGCCGCGCGATGGGATCAGATCCGATGACCGGAATTAAGTATCGACTTCTGAAGGTTTATCTGCTACTATCCCTCACGTTGGTTCAGCAGATCGAATGCTGCTGTTTGGAATTTGTCTTCTAGGAGCCTCCCGCTGACTGTTTGGAGAGCGTTTGATCCTGCTATCTCATCCTCTTTCCCGCAAAGCCTCGGAAGTTCCTTTTAACCAGTTTGAGGAGAACTATGAGTAAGAGAATTTACGTCGGGAATCTGTCGTACCAAACGACAGAGGCCGACCTCACCACCCTGTTTGAACAGGTAGGTCAGGTTGATTCGGTTAATGTAATAACGGACCGCGACACAGGTCGGTCGAAGGGCTTTGCTTTTGTCGAGATGGGCAATGACGATGCTGAAAAGGCTATCGCGCAGCTCAATGGAACAGAGGTCAACGGCCGCACTCTGACGGTCAATGAAGCGCGCCCGCGCGAAGAGCGCTCGGGCGGCGGTGGCCGAGGCGGCTACGGCGGAGGCCGTGGCAGCGGTGGTGGCGGCGGCCGAGGCGGCCGCGGTGGCGGTGGCTACGGAAATCGCTACTAAGCGCGATCCACAAACACAGTGAGAGCGATGGATAGGAGCGTTGCCAAAACCTCCTATCCACCTCTCACCCGATCAACAAAGTTGCTCGGAAAAGATTGTACGGAAGCATTCGCAGGAAACTCCAACCAATCCGCCCTTACAGCAACACATATCAGTTAGAGTCACTGCATTCATGCAAACGAGCATCGGAGCAGTGCGTCGAAAGAGAGATTCATGAGTTTAAGTAGTTTTAGCAAGCTGGGCCTGAGCGCGCAGCTTGTCGACGCCCTGAAGAATCAGGGCATAACAATCCCAACCGAGATTCAAACCAAAGCCATTCCGCACGCAATGGAAGGAAGCAACCTGATGGCTTCGGCGGAGACGGGATCAGGCAAAACGCTTGCCTTTCTGCTCCCGATCATCGAGCGCCTCAAGAGTGAAGGCGCCACGAGGGCGCTCGTGTTGGCGCCTACGCGCGAGCTTGCATTGCAAATTGAAGCGAGCGCGAAAATTTACGGACGCGTATCCAGACTTCGCACGGTTGCGCTGGTGGGAGGCGAGAGCCTTCCCAAACAAATCAGAGCACTTCGAGCGGGAGTGGACATCGTGGTCGCGACACCAGGCCGTTTGAATGATCTGATCGAGCGCGGCGCTGTCTCGCTAAAAAGCATAGAGGTGCTGGTGCTTGACGAGGCCGATCGAATGCTCGATATGGGGTTCCTTCCGCAAGTGAGGCGGATAATCCGGCATCTTCCAGCGAAACGCCAGTCGATGTTGTTGACGGCCACGCTTTCGCGAGAAGTCGAACAACTCGCCCGCGAGTTGATGACCCGTGCCGTCAGAGTTGACGCGGCGCGATCAGCAAACACAGTCGCGACGCTTACTCAACGCGCTTTTCCGGTCCTGTCGCACGCGAAGACACCGATGCTGCTCGCGCTGCTTAGGCAATATACCGAAGGGACGTTCCTCGTATTCACTCAAACCAAGCGCGGCGCGGAAACGGTCGCGCGGATATTGACCGCCAACAAGCACGACGTTGTCACGTTGCATTCCGATCGCAATCAATCTCAGCGAAACAAAGCGCTGGCAAGCTTCAAGGCGGGACACGCCCGCGTGCTAGTTGCCACGGACGTTGCGGCGCGAGGCATCGATGTAGACGACATTTCTTTTGTTGTTAACTACGAAGTGCCGGCGACCGCTGATGATTACATTCACCGCGTTGGACGCACGGCGCGCGCGGGCCGCGACGGCGAAGCGCTCACATTGGTGAGCCCCGAAGAAGAATCAGCGCTGGCTTCAATCGAGCGAATCGCCGGGATTACGCTTCAGCGATCGAAGGTCCACGGGTTTAGCGATGGGCGATCCGAAGAGCAGATAAGACTCACGAGTGAGATCGGCAAGCTTCGCTCGTCATCGGCACGTTCATTCAGAACGAATCGCGCCTGGCGATAATGAGTTGCGCGTTTCAGCGCATAGCGCGAAAATAATCGGCGCGGGCCGGATGCCCGCGCCAAAAAACTGTGAAAGAGGTGATGTTATTCCAAAAGAAGATATGATCCCCGTTGAAGGAACCGTCGTTGAGTGCATGGGCAACACGACGTTCAAAGTCAAGATAGCCGAAGGCCATCAGGTGCTGGCTCACTTGTCGGGCAAGATGCGCAAGCATTACATAAAGGTGCTTGCAGGCGACAGGGTGACTGTCGAGTTGTCGCCGTACGACTTGACCAAGGGGCGAGTCACCTTTCGGCATCGAAGCTAGAGCGGTGACCCCAAGTGTCAGCTAATTTGTTTCACTTTTCTTAATGAGCCGTTCCTGATCACTAACACGTGCAGAAGACGACGTTGAGAGCGGCTTGCGTGAAACTTAGCTGCGCGATCCGAGCATTTCTCTGCACTTCCGTTTGACAAACCATTTGCATACCTATACAGTCCGTCACGAACCGAGCTTAGCTTACTCTCTTCTTCAGCTTCTCTGGAATACTCCAGTCCACCTGAATCCGACAGCTCATCATAAAAAGGAGCTTTAATGTTTACACGTAATTTGACCATGAAACTGAAACCGAATACCGAGCCCGAGTTCAATCGCTTAATCGAAAATGAGATTCTTCCGTTGCTTCGAAAGCAGCCGGGCTTCCGTGATTGCATCACGTTTGTTGCGCCAGAGCGTTCGGAAGCAGTGGCAGTCAGCTTCTGGGAGACAAAAGAGAACGCCGAGAACTACACCACGACCGGATATCCTGAGATCCTGAAGATCGTGACGAAGGTCCTTGATGGAACACCGAACGTCCAGACGTTTGAGCTTTCCAACTCGACGCTTCACAAGCTCGCAGCAAAGGCGTAAGTCATATGTTCTAATTTCGAGAGGGCAGATACGTCTGCCCCTCGATTCATCTTGCTCTCCGGCAAACAACGGAGATTCGCCTGGGTCTAATAACCCGACGATCAATCGCTTGAAGAGCAGTAAACCGATTACTTTGTTAGACCGACCGTCTCCGCCCGCATCCGTTCCCGCGAACCGCTCGGCCTTGCTTCCAACTTAAAGGAAATTCACTATGTCAGCTAAATTGTTTGTTGGTAATCTCTCATTCGAGACTACCAGTGATGAAATCCGCGACCTCTTCAGCGAAGTGGGCGCGGTGGAATCGTGCCAGCTAATAACCGACCGGGACACCGGCCGTTCGAAGGGATTCGGGTTCGTCGAGATGGATTCGCGAGAGGGCGCCGACGCGGCCAAAGATAAATTCAACGGCCAGGAACTGCACGGGCGCGCTCTTAAAGTGGACGAAGCCAAGCCGAAGACCGACAGCCGGTCGAACGGCGCGGGCTACGGCTCGCGACGCTACTAACGGCACTTCCTGATGCCCGGAATTAATTTCGGCGCATCCAGCTCCCAATACGTGGGCTGAGAAGAGATCTCTCTAGTAGTTCGCTTCTCAGCCTTCATTGGAGCATTCGGAACATCACCATCCCCCGCCTTCACTCTTCTCGATACCTGCCGCTTCACATGCTCGCAGCGAAACAAACTTCCGATTCTTTTCAATGCTGTGCAGTAATGAACAGAAACCCATCCGCCGCAGGTATATAGTTGTTCCAATATCGACTTCGTTCAGAGGACACAGTCTTAAAACCTCGTCGAGGCGTTTTTTCGCTCCGAGCCTCGATGGATCTTCTTGGGGAGCGATCGGATTGTTAAGAAAAGGAGTCTACATGAAAGTCAATATCTTTAGCCGCTTGGCGATGGCATTTTTCATCAGTGCCGTGCTGCTGATGGGAACGAGCATTTCGGGCAACGGGCAGGAAACTCAAAACAACAAAGACAAGCAGGACAAGCAGCAACGCAAGCAAACGCGCAAGGCCGAGAAGCAACAGAATGCGGAACAACAGGCCGCGCAAAAGGATGACAACAAACAGCGCAAACAGCAGACTCAGGCTGAACAGCAGCGCCAGCAACAAACTGACGCGGGCCAGCAGCAGGCCGATAAGCAGCGCAAGCAGCAGGCCGATACTCAGCAGCGGCAACAGCAGCAGAGTCAACAACAGAATCAAGGCTCTCAGAGGCAGGCCGATAGACAGCAGCGCCAGCAGCAGAACCAGGCTGCTCAAGTAGAGGCTGAGCGGCAGCGTCAGCAGCAGGTTGAAACTGCGCGGCAGCAGCAACAGAATCAAAGGCAGGCAAACCGGCAGCAAGCCGATACGCAGCAGCGCCAGCAGGGCCAGCAACAAGCGGAGCGCCAGCAGCAACGGCGATCCGAGGGCCGGCAACAGGAGCTCGTTCAGCAACAACAACAGCGACAGTCGCAGTATCGCCAGGAACGGGACCAGCAGCAGCGTCTCTCACAACAGCGATACTCGCAGCTCCAGCAACAGAGGCGGATGGCGCAGTATCGTTATCAGCAACAGTACTGGCTGCGCTTGCAGCAGATTCGGCTTCAGAACGATCGCAGCTACAACACCAATCGCAATTCGTACTTCTACACCGCGTCGAACTACCGGTACTCGCGTGGCGGCAGTTACTATGAGACGAATCAGTACGGCGCGAACCTGCTCCGCCAGGCCGTCAACTACGGTTACGAGCAAGGCTATCGTTCGGGCCAGGCAGACCGGCAGGATCGCTGGAACTCAAACTATCAGGACTCCTATGCCTATCAGGACGCGAACTATGGGTATAGCGGTTACTACGTGGATCGCGATGACTACAACTACTACTTCCGCGAGGGATTCCGACGCGGCTATGAAGACGGGTATGACAGCCGGTCACAGTACGGCCGCTACTCTAACGGAACGTACTCAATCCTTGGCGCAGTTCTGTCCGGGATTCTGAACCTGGAATCGCTTCGCTAAGAAGATCACGAAGAAAAATGAAGCTCTTATCGAACACCCGTCGCTGTGACAACACGGCGGCGGGTTATTTTTTGGCGCCGATATCAGATCTAACAGCTTACAGCCACGAAGACATCATGGTTTGCCTTTGATCAGGAAGCATGAGTATTCTGTTCGTCCTGCGCTTGAGACAACTCATGGGAAGGCAGCAGCGGAATGACCAGGAAGATTCTTATTGTTGACGATAACATCGACACTCGCGAACTAACTCATCTGCACCTGACCACCGAAGGCTACGTCGTAGTAATTGCTGCAGACGGCCGCGAAGGCTTGTACATGGCCGTTTCCGAGCAGCCGGACTTGATCATTGCCGACCTCGGTACGCCCGAGCTTGGCGGTATCGAATTGGTCAAACAGTTGAGGGAGCAACCGGAGCTTGATAACGTGCCGATCCTGGTATTGACCTCGTTTGGTAACGATGAAATGGATCAGGCGATAAGAGCGGGAGCTCACCGGGCTATTAATAAACCCGTGCATGTGGATTCGTTGATGGCTGAGGTGAGAGAGCTGATAGCGGACTCGGAGCGGGGATGAAGGCAGAAACTTCACATCATCAATGAGTAGTCGGAGCCAGCCTCATCAATGAGGCGATCGATAGTTGGCTTCAGATGGTCAAAGTCCGGCTTAACGAGGTACGCCTGCGCGCCCGCATCCATACCTTTTTGAATGTCCGCCTTATAGCCCGCGCCCGAATAGAACATTATCGGCGTGGATGAGTCGAAGGCGCGAATCTGCTGACACAGGTCAACACCGTCGAAATCGGTTATCCAATGATCGAGTATGCACAAGTCAATTCCGCCGGACTTTGCGCTTCTCAACGCATCGGACACGGAAGAGGCTATAACAGGTTCATAGCCGTAAATGCCCAGCAGGGCATTCATCATTTCTCTGGTATCCTCATCGTCATCGACGAACAGGATCCGTTTCCTTGCTCCTAATGCAGACGTTATAGCTGTCATTTCGCCCTCACAATTCCAAGCCAATGTCTTCATACCGGCCCTGTATGTTTAATCAAGCTTGTTTTGCCGGACTGCGATACTGGTCGGTGGTCTCTCCCGGCCAAACTAAGATCCCCGTCTAACTCGATACGCAACGAAACAACTCTTTTGAGAAATGGGTGGGCGCGGGCATTATTTCACCCCGGCCCACCACGTAATGTGAAAAGCATCCAGCGGTTTTTTGCTTACCGCTCGGGTTGCCTTACTTCGGTGTGTCCGGTTTGGCTTCGCCACCCTTTTGCTCGCCAGGCTGGTTGGGAATCCGGTCGTCTTTCTGAACGATTTTTTTGTCGTCTGCTTCTTCGTGGCCTGGCTGCGGGTTGACCTCTTGCGGCATCGGTTTGTTTGCTGACATGACTTGCTCCTTTTCTTTGATCGCCTTGAGTCTGCGAATCACTGACTTAGGCGCCGAACAACAAACCAATCGGTGTACGGGATCGCCGTAAATGAATGTCATCTATGTCGAAGGACGTACACCTATTGGTAAACTGCCGACACGATACTCCAACTCCGGATGCAATGCTGTTCAATATTAGACAGGAGCGGAGATTTTGTTTGTGAGCGGCCGGTGCGCACCGCCGGGTACTAGAGAATCGATGCCAGATACGCGGTGAGTTTGTCTTCTTTGACGATTAGATGGTGCTCTTCAGTGATCTCAATCAAGCCCAGGTTTCGAAATCTCTGCATGAAGACGCTGACGCGAGGCCGTGTTGTTCCGATCATGTTGGACAGTTCTTCGTGTGAAATCCTGAGCTCGATACGTGTGCTGCGGCGGCCTTTCTTCCCCAATTGCCTCGCAAGGTGCAATAAGGTCTTTCCCAGCCGTTGTTCGCTATCAACCGTCACCAGATTAGCGATGACCTCCTGTTGGTCTGCCACGCGCACGGCCAGATACTTGACGAAACCTTCAAGCAGCGAGTCGGCCGCCAGACGTTCAAGGAACCTGGGACACGGGACCTTTTTCAACAGCGTCTCCTCCATTGCGATTGCGGTCTCCAGCCGGCCCGCTATCCCCGACAGACACAATTCACCAAAGACATCTCCTGAAGCGTGAATAGCAAGCAGGCATTCTCTGCCTTCGGAAGAGACCATAAGCAGCTTTACCTGCCCGCTCGCGACGAAGTAGACCATCTCGTCTTCGTCGCCAGCAACGTAGACATTTGCGTGTTTCGCGATCTTGAACGCGCGCGAATTCCTGACCTCGCGTTGGAGGGACTCGCGCATATGCTCTTTGAATAGAGCGGTCTCGGGATAATCTTGAATCATACTTCGACCCTCCACTGGGGCATTTATGAGGTAATGACGTCAACTATCCATCGAGGCGTAATGTACACGGTCTCCGCAAAGGTTCTCAAGACCTGCAGCGAACTAACCGGACTTTGAGCCTGGACGAACCCGGCCAACTATTTTCGTGGATGTGCAATACTGCACAGATACTCGCCCCGAGTGAGCGTACAATCTGAAACGTAAACCGGAGTCGGGATAGAGCCCTCGGGCGCCCGACACGGAAGATGTGATCACCGGGAGGTGAACAATGCTTTGGACAATTTTGGTTATTCTGCTGGTCCTCTGGCTGCTGGGAATGCTCGGCGGCGTCGGTGGAGGACTAATCCACCTGTTGCTTGTTGTCGCGTTGATAGTGCTGATCTTCAATCTGGTCAGCGGCCGCCGGCGTGCCATTTGAGCGAACCGCACCCAGCACCACTGTCGATCGAAGAACTAATGTCGAGGTAACTCAACCCCGATTCAGAATCGGGCAAAGAAGATCTTCATCTGCAATGGCAGACACTCGCGACCCCACATTTAGAGCTATGTCACGTCAGGGACGTAGCTCATGAAAGAAAAGAAGAGGAGTTCAAGTATGCGCAGTCATAGAGTACTTATTACAATCTCAGCACTGTCCCTAGCCATCGTTTTGGCTTTAGCCGTTCCGGCATTAGGTCAACGTTCGGTCACCGTGCCGGTAGGCACCGTTGTCTCATTAAGAATGGATACCGCGCTCAGTTCGGATACCTCACGCGTAGGCGATCGCTTTACGGCGACCGTTTTTCGCTCCGCGGCGGTTGACGGCCGTGTTGTCATTCCAGAAAACGCAAAAGTAGAAGGGCACGTCACCGGCGCTACTCCCGTCGAGCGCGGCGGCAAAACCGCGACCCTCGCGGTGGCATTCGACAGAATGATTTTGCCTGCGGGCAACTCGGTCCAAATCGATGGAACGCTTACTTCGCTAAACGAAGAAGCACGCCGCCAGATTGAAGAGAACATCCGATATCAGGAGACAGGTGGCCGGACTCGACGCCCTGTGGTCTTTTTGGGTTCAACCGACGGTGCGAGCCCGTCTATCGGCATCGCCGATGGCCGAATCGAGACTAAAACCGTGGGCGCGATCCTGGGCACTCTGCTGGGAGGCGGAGGGCGCGTAGAAGTGCGGCCCGGCACTGAATTCGGATTGATGGTCGAGCGTTCATTCACAGTTGAGATGAGCAATCTCGCCAGCGATCGAGATTCCAACTACAACGAACCCAGGACGCCTGCTCAAACGGTTTTGACATCCGCCGATTCGGTGCGTTCCGCTCAAATCGCTCTCAGATCGCGGAACTATTACAACGGTCAGGCCAACGGCGTTATGAATCAAGCGACGCGCGACGCGATTAGCAATTTTCAACATGACCGGAACATTCCTACCACCGGCGAGTTGGACCTCGCAACGGCGCGAGCGATAGGCATACCAGTCGACGTTAACGGGCCGCCGGGGCAGACGGCATTCAACTCGGCGGAATCAATTCGATTCGCGCAAGTCTCTCTGAGAGATCGTGGCTATTACACTGGCCCGATCAATGGCGTGATGAATCAAGCGATGCGCACTGCAATTCGGCAGCTCCAGCGCGAGCGCAATCTAGGCATGAATGGCGACCTCGATCTAAACACGGCGCGCGAGCTCGGACTCGCTAGCGATTCCGGCATTGAATCGTCGGCGATCGAAATAATGAACCCGCGAGCTGAGCGCATCAACGCGGGATCGATTCGAATCAGCGCCGACGTTCACACTCAGGGCAGCGGCTGGCAGGTGTTTGTAAATCGGTTTGTGACCGGCAACACCCTGCACGTTTATGTGCGCGGCGTGGCGCCGCGATACTCGACCGGCCCCGCGACCGATCATCATCCGTTCACCGAGACATACAACGATCTGCCAAACGTAGCGCGAGTGGTCATTCACGGTCCGCAGCGGGACTTCGCAACTGATCTGACCGGCTATGGAACCGGCAATACTGGCTCGACGGACATCGGCAATCCTCGCCAGATCGCTCTTCTTGCAAGCCGCCTGCTCCAGGATTTTCAGCGCGGACTCAACATGCGCGGCAATCGCGGACAGGTGATCTTTGACACACGCCGCGATTTCAGACCAAGCGAGGTCGAAGTGCTCTTCCAGATAACCAGCTTGCAGGCGGCCGCGGAACTCTACAATCAGTTGACCGCTTCCATAACTGACCCGGACGCGGTCAAAGGCGCGGCGGGCGGTTTGATGAGACAGTCGCGGTTGCTCGAGCGAATCATGAGGCGCGGCACGCAGTTGAATCTTTCAGCCGCCGTGAGCGCCGGCTGGCAGCAATTGCTGGCCGAGATTGCTCGAATCAATGTAAGCGACGCGAATCTGGATGGCGACATAGTTCGGTAACACTGGAAGGGAGGCGTCGTTTGAGAACTCCTCCCATCCACATACGAAATCAAGCGAGGTAGAGAAGTGAGCGAATATACAGAAAAGCGAACGGTAGTTCAGGACACCGTTGTCGGGAGCCGGCCCGCCGCCGAGACCCGGTATGATTCAGTGGTCAACGAACGGCAAGGAATGTCAGGCGTGGCAATCGCAGCATTGGTGATCGCGGCAATCACCGCCGCCGTAGTAATCACAATGCTGATCTTAAACAGTCAGCAGAAAAAGACTGATGAAGAACTAGCGCAGGAGAGAGCCAGAACCGCCATTGCTCAGCAGACGCCTGCGCAACCACAGCCAGTGATAGTCAATGTGCCCCCATCTCAGCCGGCTATTGTGCCCGCGCCGTATCCGGTGCCTGCTCCCGCGCAGCCAGCGCCAACTGAGACCAGGACCGTACCTTCAAACGCCAGTGTTGAGATAGACGTAACCTCGCGATTGCAGAGTGATGAAGATCTTCGCACTTATGCAATTGATGTGAAGGTCACAGGTGGGACCGCCTTACTAAGCGGCCGCGTGCCAACTGATGAGTTGAAGAAGCGAGCTGAAACACTTGCGAAGACGGTCAGAGGAGTGCACAGCATCATCAACGATATTGCGGTTCGTCCTTGAACCCGCTTTAGACATCAGGGAGCGGGAAAATGTACAAGTCACCGCGATCGATCATTGGCTTTGTTGCCTTTGTAGTCCTCCTCGCGGGCGCCGGTTGCGCGACTGAGCCGCCGAACCCAACCGCCAACAAAGCTACTCCAGCGGCGAACACAAACGCGGCAAGCGCCCCGGCAGCAACAGCAGCGCCTGTCCCGGCCGTCATTGCGACGCCAAACACTCAACCGGTAACTTTGCCCGTGCTTGATGCGTTCTTCGCGCAGGAGAACTTCGCGGCGGAGCTAAAGACAAAACTGCAGCTCACCGATCAGCAGGTTAATGAGCTTAAAAGTATCGCGCGTCAGGAAACATCCAGATTGCGTGAAAGTAATCGCGATGAATATGCCGGCAAGACAACCGCCGCCCGCGAAGACGCTTACGCGAAGAGCAAGGCTGCGATCGGTGAAGCAAAAACGCTGGAGCTGATCGCCTTTGTAAACGAGCAATGGAACGGCGAGGTCACCCAGCCTGCAACGGCAGGCGTCACACCGGCTCCGGCGCCGCGACTCGCTGGAGCAATCGCAGTTGGTGTACCGAACGATAAACGTGTTGTCGTCAACGCGCCTGCCTTTCGAATGGATTTGTTTGAAGGCGGCCAGTTAATCAAGTCGTATAAGATCGGCATAGGCTATCCCGAGTTCCCGCTTCCGAAGGGTCTGCGCAAAGCTGACACGATCATCTTCAATCCGACGTGGACTCCTCCCGATGAGCCCTGGGTTGAATCGCCCGGCGGCAAGGTAAAAGTGGGAAAGAAGGTCGAGGCCGGCGACAAACTGAATCCGCTTGGCCCGATCAAGATTCCGATCGGCTTGCCGTCGCTGATACACGGGGGCAAAGCTCCGGCAAAACTTGGAGGCTTCGCATCGCACGGCTGCGTAGGATTGACCAGTCCCCAGGTACAAGATTTTGCAAAGCGGCTTGCTCAGCTTGGGGGAACCGAAATCTCGGATGAACAAATCGCCGGCTATCAAAAGAACAAGACCGAGACCAGGCCCGTGAAATTGAGCAAAGCCGTGCCGATCGAGCTTCGCTACGAAACCATAACGGTCGAGGACGGCAAGCTGCACATCTACCGTGATGTGTACGATCGAGGCACGAACACGGAAGAAAACCTGCGCAACGTGCTGCAATCGTATGGCGTGACCATCGATCAGTTGACCGAGCCGAAGCGCGCGGAGGTGATGCGCGCTCTCAGTCAGATGGCCCGCGACGCCGGCGGCAAGGCGATACCTGAACCGGCCGCGACGAACAAATCAGCAAGCGCTAAGTCGAAAGCGAACAACAACGCGAGCGGCAAGGTCACACGCACGATCAAGGGAGTGAAAGAAGTAGTCGTGGCGATTCCCGCGCTCCTGGGCAAAGGTTATCCCGCGCCTGTGGATCTGGATACTGGAGTAGCCTCAAAGAAAATCGCGGCACACTCGCGCCGGCGACGATAAGGATTACCGCTGAAGTGCAGGAGGCCGGAGACATGCAACAATGCAGATGTATAACTAAAGGTCACGACAATCACCCCGGTGAGATTTGCGATAAGCCGGCAACTGCTGCCGATGGATATTGCAAGGAGTGCTACGACAAAGCAGCGAAGGAGCACGCGGTCACGGCGCCAGACATGCGCTCCTACCAGCCGCGATAGCCGTCACTTCGGATCGGCCCGGCGAACGGGTGGCCACCAGGCAGATCGGCGGTGTCCTAATTTCAAATCTCAAATTTTCAATCGCTTCGGGCCAACGAGGAGCAAAGGCGGCTTCCCGGCCCGTACGTCGGTTAAACCGGACTCCATCGCGAGGGTCGCGCTCAAAGCAAAGATCAAAGAACGCAATTTGAGATTTGAAATTAGGACACCGCCGGCAGATCCTCTCACTTGCGGACAAGCAAAGGATAAGGATTGATCGGATCGCCGCCGCTCCACTGGCGCGGCGAGCTTATCTTCGAGATGGCAAAGTGCAGGTGATAGTTTCCCGCGCCGGCATTGCCTGTGTCCCCGACATAGGCAATCACGTCGCCGCGCCGCAGTTGTTTGCCTTCCACGACGCCCTCAGCATAACGCATCAGGTGGGCATAGTAATAAACATAGCGCCCTGATGGATCGAGTTCGTAGAGCGTCACGCCACCCTTGTCACTCATGAAAAGCTTGAGCACTGTGCCGTCAGCCGTCGCAACCACCGGCGTCCCCTGAGGCGCAATGATGTCGATCGCGTCGTGCCGGCGCCCTTCGGAGCGCGCCTGATTATAGGTGTCGCGCAACTGACTAGCAGTCACGTTCGCCGCGGGTATCAGCAGGTTTCTCGCGGCAAAGTAATTGAGATCGGCATCGGTGACTGAGTTTGATAATGGCTGGGGCGAAACAAGCAGAGGTCTCACTTCCGGTTGGGCCGCTTTCGAATGAGCCGGCGGCATCGCGCCAATGGAATCGCTCTTTGGTGTGTCCTGGTCAGACGAAGCGGGCAACGGGCCGGTCTGCCGCTTGAGCAACACCGCGGCGCCCAAGGCCACGCACGCGCAAAACAGGATCAGCACGAACGTGCGCTTCCAGACGACTGGTACTGTCCCGCTACGCTTCAACGCTCTCCTCCGGTAGTCCCGTTATACCAGGTAACTATTCTCGAACTTGTCCTCTATTGCACTGAAAGCAATCCCTTCTGAGCATATCATTGGAAAGCGTTGAAGGACGCTCCGGGGCTGGCCGGAAGAAGATGGAGACTTTGATGATGGAAATTACCGCGGTAGGAATGGGGCTGATGATGACGGCATTAGGAGTCGCGGCCGGTGGGCTCATGATTCAAGCATTCCTGCTGATGATGGGCCGTGCACTTCGAAGTCTTCCCCTCGCCGAATCACTTAAGCCTGCCGCCATCAAATTGACTTAGCTCGAAGCGCATCCTTTGAACTCGTGAGTCGACGAGGTATTTCTTGAAGAATTCAGAATGAATGAAATCAAAGTTTGTTTGAGAGAGGTTAAGCTACTATGAAGGTCAGAATAACGCAGGTGATACTAACAACAGCAGCGCTGATTGTCTTCGCTGTCGCGGGACCGCTTACTTTTGCCCAACAAGACACACCGGGCAAGCCTACGGCCAAAGGACAGATGAAGCAAAGCGGCAAGGAGGCGGGCAAGGCAGGTAAGAGCCTCGGCTACAACCTCAAGCACGGCCGCGTCCGCCGCGGCGGCAAGCGCTTTGGTAAACACATTGGATACGCCGCCAGGCACGTAGGCCGCGGCACAAAGCGCGCAGTCAAGACAGCGGTCAAGCCATAATCAAACCAGGCTGTTCGGGAGGCGCCGCGTTCTTTGCCGGCGCTTCTCGACACCGGTTACGACACCACAAAAGCCACCGCTAGATTTTGTTGGCGTCCTTCGTTCGAGAACCGGGGACAAGATGAACCTGAACATCGAAAGCTTAATCATCCTTCTGATCGTCGGTGGCCTTGTGGGCTTGATCGCACAGAGGATCGTTGGCTATTCGCGCGGCGGATGCCTGACCTCGATCGCGCTCGGATTCATCGGCGCTTTGATTGGGACCTGGGCCGTCAAACAGTTCGGATTACCCGAAGTCTATGTTTTGAAAATCGGTCACACCAGCTTCCCAATCGTGTGGGCGATTATCGGCGCAGCGGTGCTCGTCGCCATCCTGGGATTGCTAAAAAGGCGCCGTGTTTTCTGAGCTGCGATTACCGCGAATTTTGTGCAGTTTGAGTCGCACTCATAGGAGATAAGTCATAATGTCAGCCAAAACAGATAGCCGAGTTGGTTCCGCACGCACAAACAGAGTCGAGAGGGTCGCGGCGATGCGAATACGCCGGCCATGCAACAGCAACCCGCGAAGAGCCGTTTCTTTGACGGTCACGCTCGCAGGCGCCATCGCGATGCTTGTCATGTTCGCGGCCGGCACTCACGCGCAAAAGGACAAAATTGCCGAGCGGATCAACGCCAACGCTCAGCAGATGGTTGATGAAGGCCGGCAGATATTTCGCTTCGACACTTTTGGCGATGAGGCCTTCTGGGGCGACACCCTCAAGTTGCATCAGGCCATTCAGGGCTTGAAAGCTGGAGGCGTCGGGCCGGGAGTTAGTCCCAAGACGGCCCTGGCGGTCGGCTTGAAAGTTGATGCCGATGCGCTTCCAAACAAACTCTTGAAGCAATTGAAGAGGGGCGAGGTAGACCTTGATGATCCGGCTACTACGCTTGCTCTGCTCAAGCTCAATGCGGTAGTCGGGCTGACGGGCTTCTTCAACTCGAGTGGAACGCTTCGCTCGATCGGCATTCAATGCGCGTTGTGCCATTCGACGGTCGATAACTCGGTCGCGCTTGGAATCGGCAGCCGCCTGGATGGCTGGGCAAATCGCGATCTGAACGTGGGCGCGATTGTCGGCCTCGCTCCCGAAATGGGTTCGGTCAAGGCGTTGCTCGGCGTGAGCGATGCAACATTGAAGGCCGTCCTCGCGAGTTGGGGGCCCGGAAAGTTCGATGCGCAAGTGTTCCTCGACGGCAAAGGATTCCGCAACGACGGCGGCTCCGCTGCGACGTTGATACCACCGGCGTTCGGGCTTGCGGGCGTGAACCTTGGAACCTCGACCGGCTTTGGATCGACGACGTACTGGAACGCGTTCGTCGCAAACCTCGAGATGCACGGCCAGGGAACCTTCTTTGATCCGCGATTGAATGAGGCGGTCAAGTTTCCCGTAGCGGCGAAGGCAGGCTCGGCGAATGTTCGAAGCACTCCCGATCTGATTACGGCGAAGCTTGCGGCGCTTCACTTTTATCAACTTGCCATCCCGGCGCCCACGGCGCCCGATGGCAGCTTCGATCGTGTTGCCGCGGCTCGCGGCCAGGCAATCTTTAACGGAAAAGCGAAGTGCTCGACCTGTCACGTGCCGCCGTTGTTCACCGAGCCCGGCTGGAATATGCACACCGCCGAAGAGATTGGCATCGATGATTTCCAATCCTCGCGCTCACCGGATCTTCGTTATCGCACGGCGCCGCTCAAGGGGCTGTTCTCGCACACGAAGGGCGGGTTCTATCACGATGGACGATTTGCGACGCTCGCCGAGGTCGTCGAGCACTACAACGGGTTGCTGAAGTCCGGACTCGTGGCGCAGGAAAAAAACGATTTGATTGAATACCTGAAGTCGCTGTAGAGCGTCGCGATTCGATCAAGTGTTTGGCAAGGAGAATTTATGAGTGCAGGTGTCGACAAAACCAATGTGTTGTTAGACGAAGAGCGCAGGTTGGCTTCGCATCAGGAGGTCAAGGCCTCGATTGATGACGACGTGAACGCGCGCATAAAGCAAGAGTCCGCGCGAGTCGAGCCAAAGGAATCGGCCGACGTGGCGGGCGTCGCCGGCGAACTAAGACAAAACGCGGTGCACGAAGCGGTGAGCACCGAACGAGAACTTGGGCGCGGCAGAACCGCGGCGCGGGTTTCACAGGTAGTCGATTACATCTTCTACCTGATCTATGGCCTGATCGCCCTGGAGTTCCTGCTGGGATTGATGGGCGCGCGCGCGGGCAATGGATTCGTTCAGTTCATCGGCGCGCTTACGCGGCCGCTGCTTGCGCCGTTCGAACGCATCGTCGGAACTCCGTCGTCCGGAGCATTTCAACTTCGCGCGTCTTACTTGTTCGCGCTCGTCGTCTACATTCTAATTCATCTTGCAATCAACGGCGCGTTTCGTTTAGTCGCGCACCGCAAGGTGACCGTTTAAGAAGTAATGCGATGGGCGTCCCTCGGCCCATCCAAAGAGAGGAAACTTATGCGACCAAGATCAATCATCGCTGCCGCCGTTACGGTCCTGATCATCGCCGGCGTGGTCTACTATTTCTACGGCTATCGGAATCGTGACATCTCATCGGACTTCAACTCGGCGAAGGAATACACCGAGGATGCGGCCACGACCAGCGCGGTCAAGAGCGCCCTCGCGTTAAACAAGCAGCTCTCCTCCTTCGACATCCACGTTGCCTCGATCAACAATCCGGGGAATCGTGGCAACGACGTAACTCTAACGGGTCACGTACCGACCGAAGATGACAAGCGACTTGCGGAAGAAATCACGCGCGGCACCAAAGGCGTCGCCGCCGTTATCAACAATCTTGAGGTCGTCCCGAAAGTCCAGGCCGCAAACCCGGAGAAGCAGTACGTCCCGGATCTTGAAATCAAAGCGGACGTCTTGCAATCCATCCTCAAAAACCCGGGCCTCAAGACTCAGCAGATCAAAGTCGATGTTTACAATGGCGGAGTAACACTTACTGGGAGTGTGCAAACCTCCGCGCAGAAAGCTGACGCCGAATCGGCGGCTCGATCTATCATCAATGTCCGCGGTGTCGATTCGAATGCATTGGCGGTGACGGGTACCGGTGCGGGACTACCATGAAAATACGATTGATCAAGCCTGGTATGTCACGCTCGAATGACAGAGGCAAACAAACACCCGTTGAGATTCCGATCATAGATACCGTTCGAGGATGGGTCCGTGAGTTCCAATCGAAACGTGCTGATAGAAACCGCCTGGACTTCGAACGACTAAGCAATTCGGGGAAGAGATAATCTGAAGACCTGCCGATTCACAAAAGCCGTTGCGTTGCAATCCCACGACTCTGAACTCGGAGCTTTGCTGAACTCGGCAAGTGCTGCTGCTCGAGGCGCCGTCAATTCGGGTGGCCAGCCGCGCGATAGGACGGCGCAGATCCACTCACTGGCGCCGGCCTTGATCCGAATGACCAGCACGCAAAAGAAAACCACGGGTTATGCAGGATTCCTCGACACGCTCAGTGTGCGCTGCGAACGATGCGAAGCTGGATCGGGGCGTTGATTTTATTCAACTCGTCTTTCAGCTCTTGAGAGGCCGCGAGTTGATCGTCGTCAATTTCCCACAGCGCCTGCCACTCACTGGACATGAGCGGATTGTTGACTTCGAAGTGCCATGCCATGTGCTGTTCCATATTTCTATTCCCACCTGAAAACGGATTCCATAATACAAAATCAAGTCATTCGGAGTCTGTTCACTATTATACAAAACCCGTACAGAGTTTCCTGAAACCAGTGACCTCGCCTGGTGTGATCTAAAGTGGGCCTTGGCAAGCGGAACCACGGTTCCGGGGAATGCGCGCGCAGGCACGACACCCAACTGAAGTTGGAGATTGTCCAATATTGCACAGCGTCGCTTCGATTGTAGGTATATACTAGGGTAGTCGATAGCATTGGCGGCGGAAAGCCAATCGGCGGAACGGACGGAACGTATGATTACTCAGCAACCTACTCATTCGGATCAATTCAAAGAACAAATGCAGGGGTCATTGCTCAGCGAAACCAAACATTCGAGCGCTATCAAGATCCGCAAGCATAACCATGTATACACGGCTGGCGACGAGCACGAAACGGTGTACTTCATCGAGAAGGGACAGATCAAGCTGGTCATGGTTTCGGAAGAAGGCAAGGAATGCATGCTCGCAATCCATGGCGCGGGAGATGTTTTCGGCGAACTGTGCCTGTCGGGGCTTGGGGGCCGGCTGGAAACAGCAACCGCAATGGAAGACTCTTTCTTGAAAGAGATTCCTTGCGCCAGATTTCTCGAGCGGCTGGCTACAGACTCCCTACTCGAAGGCTTCATCAAGTACCTTACTGTGCGTGTTGCGGACCAGCAGCAGGTCATAGCCAACCTGGTGACGGTTGATAGCGAGCAGCGTCTGGGAAAGACCTTGTTGCAAATCGCCAAAAAGCTGGGAAAGAAAGATCCGCGGAGCATTCGCATCGAGGTCAGGATTTCTCATGAAGAGTTGGCGGCAATGGTAGGGACTACGCGGCCGCGGATCAGCGTATTCATGCAGCGATTCCGCAACCTCGACCTGATCGAGTACAACACGGAGCATCACCTGATTATCAAGGAGCACAAGCTCACAACCTACCTCGCATCGATTCTTTAGGCCTTGGCCCAGTTCACCCGTTTCACCGCAATTTTTCGAAACTGTCCAATATTGAACAGAAACCCATGGCAGGGTGCCCTTACCATTCAAACCGAGCTGGTCACGGGAGGCGGAATTCATTTACAGAGCGTCCACCACGGAATGTGTTCGCTGCCTCCCGGGCCACGCCTTAGCTATGGCTATGGTGGCTACTACGTCGAGTGTGACGACTACAACTACTATTTCCGCGAGGGCTTTCGTCGCGGCTACGAAGACGGCTACTACAGCCGCAATCAATATGGCCGCCGCTCGAATGGCAAGTACGTCATACTGGGGCGCGGTTGTGGGTACGATCCTCATCCTGGAGGCGCTTCGTTGAGGAAAGTGAGTGGAACCGAGCGTCGCTCTCGCCGCGAGGCGAGAGCGGCGCGCAACATCCGTAAGGCGTCGGCAACCATGGCGGAACTCTCTCGGTATCAGGTAGACTGCACCAGGCAGTCGAGCTTGAGGAGACTGATGCGCTGGACAACGGCAGCGGCGAAATTCTCACCCAGGTGATTGTTACCCGTTCAGTTTTGTCGGCTCCGCGCCGAGGTATTTATCGTGCGTGCGCACGGACTGCCGCCTTGTGCGGCAGCCAGGGCATGCTCTTGATCACGATCTCGAAAGCAACTACGACGACGGTGCTATGACAAACACACATGAGATTCAATCGCAGGATGCGGTTCAGGCGGTATCCACAGGATATCAACCAAGCTTGAAATTCGCCGGGAGCAGCGATTTCCAGATTGAGCTTCGGCGGCGCATCGATGAGTTTTTCCGAAGCACCGGGCGGCGCGAGCGCGACTGCCCGCAAATGTATTTGAAGACCGCGATCCTGATTGCCTCTTTCGCGGCGTTGTACGCCTTGTTGGTTTTCATTGCGGAAACCTGGTGGCAGGCATTGCCGCTGGCGATCGCGCTCGGATTGGTTACGGCGGCGATCGGGTTCAATGTTCAACACGACGGCAGCCATCACGCGTATTCAAACTATGATTGGGTCAATAAGATTATGGCGATGACCCTTGATGTCCTCGGGGGGAGTTCGCATCACTGGCATTGGAAGCACATCATTTATCATCACACCTACGTCAACATAACAGGACAGGACACTGATATCGATCTTGGAGGTCTTGGACGGCTGTCGCCGCACCGCAGACGGCTGTGGTTTTACCGATGGCAACAATATTATCTCTGGCCCCTATACGGATTCATGGCGATCAATTGGCACCTGGTCGGCGACTTTCGAGACGTAATCCCCGGACGGATCGGCGAGCATCGACTGCCACGGCCCAGGGGCTGGGACCTGGTTGTATTCGTCATCGGTAAGGTGAGTTTTTTCGCACTCGCCTTTGGGATCCCGTTGCTGTTTCACCCGGTGTGGGTGGTTGTGTCCTTCTACGCCGCGGCGGCAATGGTGCTGGGCCTGGTGCTGAGCGTCGTGTTCCAGCTCGCGCACTGCGTGGAGGAGGCCGAGTTTCCGCTGCCTCGACGTGACACGGGACGAATCGAAAACGCCTGGGCCATTCATCAGGTTGAAACCACCGTGGATTTTGCCCGGCATAGCCGCGTCGCTGCGTGGCTTCTGGGCGGACTGAACTTTCAGATAGAACATCACCTTTTTCCTAGAATCTGCCACGTTCACTACCCGGCAATCTCAAAGTTGGTAGAAGAAACATGCAGGGAGTTGGGAGTGAAATACAGCGAGCATAAGACATTCTGGTCGGGAATCGCATCACACTTCCGCTGGCTCCGCCGGATGGGTATGGCTGAAGAGAGCCGGTGAGTTACTAGCCAATTTAGTGTGCACCCCATCTACGCATCACTGTAAACAGTGATATAGCAAGACCGTCTAATATTGGACGGAAGTAAATTCGGAAAAGGCGTATATTTAGTGTACCTTAAAAGAGAGGGCACTTATGAGCATAGCAACCAGTCAACTCAAACTTATCCGGAACAGTCCCGTGCCGACGCCTCATCTAACGGACACGTCCGGCAACCCGAGCGAGAGCTATCACTGGAGTCATATGGCGGCCGTACGCCGCGAGTGGCAGTACGAGTTCTGGCTTCCATGTGTGAAGGCTTTCGAAATGACGCTATCCGAGGTCATGAGCATTGAACGGCACGTAAGAAAGGAGCTTTATCCATGAGCGCTGAATCCCAGGAGGTAATTGCACCCGCACCTCGACTCGCGGGGCGAGCGATGCTGGCGGCTGGAAACAAGGCCGTCTATCCAGGGCAGGGCCCCTGCAGAATTGTCCGCGTCGTCAATAAAGTCATCGACGGCGGCGCAATAATGTTCTACCAACTAACCGTCCTGGACGACAGCGGCGGTGAGTTGTTCATACCGGTGGCAAAAGCGCACGCCATCGGCATCCGCTCGCTCATGAAGAAATCCGAGATCCCGGCGTTGATGGATCATCTTAAAAAAAGGGCCAAGGCCGCGGAGAATTGGAAGCAACGCGCAAACGACAACGCCCGGCTGCTGAACTCCGGCGGGCCGCTCGACCTCGCTGAAATCGTGGCATCGCTTACCGAGCTAAACGAGACCCGCTCGTTGACGCTTGGCGAAGCGCGGACTCTCGGCAAAGCGAGAAAGCTTCTTGTTTGCGAAATCTCCGAAGTGATCGGCGAGGAAAAAGAAGCAGTCGATCAGACAGTGGAGCAGACCCTCAAATCGAGAAAGCGATAAACCATAAGAGAGGGAATCAATGACTGATGTGAATACGAATGACAAATCAGTCACCGGCCGGCAAGCGCCGATGCCCTGAGAAAACGAAATTCGATTCGAACGCGGGGACAAAATGAACAAGACGATTAAGACTCACAAACTCGAAGACGCTCATCAAGCCTACTTAGAGCAAAGAGCCCAGGATAAGTATGACGGCAAGGTTGAAGCGCAGTTTCCGCTGACAGAGTTTCGCAAGTGCGCGGACTATCTGGCGGGAGTACTGCAAAACGCAACGCTCGACGCTGAAGATGTCGCGGACGTTGTGAGGGTGGCGCTTTCCAGACGCGGCAACGCCGTTAGCGCTTAAGCCTCGCGATTCTTCTTGATAGGAAACTATGCCGACAGCCACCATAGCAAAGCGATTTCAAACTGAACGATTCACTCTCCTCACCGATGAGAGAGTTCGAGTTTCTGACTATCAGTTCGGACATAATAACCGAGGCGAGCGCGACGTGTGGATTGAACGCAGCGAGAAGGGCGAACGCTTTTTGAGCCAGATCAGCTTTGAAGGTGACGCCTACGCGGTTCGTAAAGAGATTTACACGAAGCGCTGCTATATTCTGCGCGAAAAGTCAGCCGGTCACTTTTTCTTCCTGGATCAAAACGATTGCGGCTTCTGGCTCCACAACGAATCGTTCTCGGGCGCGGAGACTTTTTTCGGCGATGAGTCGGTGAAGATCGCGAAGTGGCTGACTGGTTGAAACAGCAACGCGGTGACTTTACTTTGACAATGCCTCCCGCAGCGTATAGTCTCATCATGTCTGCAATTAAGTAGAAAGCCATCCGGTCTGAGTGGTAGCCGGCTTGACTCCCTGGAATGCCACTTGCGGAGTTCTCTCGACGTCGGCTCAGTCGCCACCTCAACGAAAAGTGATCTCCCATCACCCCCGACAAAGCGTCGTGGCTTTGATGTCGCAACGGAAGACTCACAGTTACAGCGGCCTCACTCCGTAAGCAAGGGGCAGAAGTATGATGACGAGTTTGGTTGATATCGGCGACGCCAGGGGACGCCTCGAGTCCGGTGAGCTACCGTACGCGTTTGAGATGAGCGATCGCTCCACGATGGTTGGGCCCGCCTGTGGATTCGGAACCGATTACCTTGTCCATCTTCGCGAAGAAGGGCGCTACGCGGAGAGCTTCGAAGAGGCGAGCAAGATGGCCGGCGCGCGCGGCGCCACCATCATCGGAATATGGTTTGTGAAGGCATAAGCAAAGACGTGACAGAGAAACGGAATCAGGCTGTGAAATCGAAGCAACTAATAAATGAGCAGCCGTGGCTAAGACCGTGGTGGCAATACTCAGAGGGAAACGGCGCCGTGCTGTTGTACATCGTCGCTATTCATAGCCTCGCGCTTGCGGGACTTCTCTTGTTCCCGCTTCCGAGCCTGCGTGTCGCGGTGATGGCGGTTGCAGTTGCCTGGATCGGCGGCGTTGGAACAACGGTGTGTTATCACCGATGCCTTTCTCATCGTGCGCTGCGGCTTAATCGAGTGATCGAGAGCATCCTCATTTTCTTTACTATTTTCAACGCGTCAGGCGAGCCGATGTCGTGGGTTGCGAATCACCGCCATCATCACGCGAAAGCGGACACCGAAGAAGACGTATCCAGTCCGCGGCACGGTGGATTCTGGTGGGCTCACATCAGGTGGGTCTATCAATGGTCGGGGTCGGAGGTTCGCCGATGGTGTCCCGATATGGATAAGCCCCGATATCGATTCTGGCGACAGCTTCAAGTTCCGATCATTGCGTTGTCAATCTTCGGATGGCTCGCGCTGGGATGGGAGGCGTTCTTCTGGATCGGCGCCATCCGTCTGGTGTATGCACTACATTTTCAGATGTTCGTGAACAGCCTGCTTCACATGACGCCGGGGCTGCCTGAGGGAGTTGATTCAAGCCGGAACATCTGGTGGCTGGGACCACTCCAGTTCGGAGCGTGGGGAGAGAATTGGCATCGGAATCATCATGCCGACGCGAACGCCGCGCGATTCGGACGCAGGTGGTGGCAGATTGATCTTGGCTGGCTGGTGATAAGGGCACTTGTAGCGATGAGACTCGCAACGGACGTGAGACCCGTTAAGGAGATACTCATCGACAACAGAAGAAAGGCAACATCGGCGAGTCTCGCGCACTCGACCGGATATCTGGTTAACGAATCGGAATGAGCAAGCTCGATCAAGAACATGTTCGCTGGCTATTGCAGGAGATCGCGAATCACCTGAGCCAGGGTGTCTTGCCTGTGCACAACGGACATCTCGAAGACCGCTCTGAAACCAGCGACGTGCTGCATGATCTGCTCGCCCTGAAGGAAGAAGGATTGATCAGCGGAGATGTAGTATCCAAAGGCGCCAAGGGCACGCCTTACAGAATGACTAACATTCGACTTACGTACTTGGGAATCCGGCTGCTGGGTTCCTAGTTCAAAGCACAATATTATGAATCAAAGAACCAATGCATTGATGGAGGATCGGCCAGTTCCGTATGGACAGGAACGAATGGCAACTCAACGTGAACGCGACGATGTAAAACGGCACATAGACGGACGCGTGTTGGATAAGCCCTCAGGCCAGCTCGGCCGGGCAACCAGCGGGCGGGAAGTGGGCGATCAAGTGAATCGCTTTCTGCTATGCGCGCTGGTTAAGGAATCATCCAGGCAATTAAAAGCAAACGCGGGAAGGGCGTTCCCGATGTCGGCGATTGTCAGGGGAGTGCTGCGCTCGTACCGCGTGGCCGCGACGGACATCGACGGTCCGCTAGCGGGAACTACCGTCGACATGGAACAACTCCGGCATTTGAACGAGCGGGTTCTGAGGGACGAGACGCGCCGTTTGGCTCTCGAGAGGGTTGGTCACAGTCAGGTGAGCCTCGCGCGCGCGGAGCGCCTCGGCGATGACACCAGAATCAAATTCGAAAGAACCGAGCTTGAACTTGCGATCGAGATACGGGACGGGCTCCTGACGTCTCGTTAAATTCTTCGTCGACATTCTCGCTCAGGGGCAGGAACCAGTAGTCAACGATCTGGAGGATGGTATGAAACTTAAGACGGGTGATGTGATCGCCTACAAGGAAACCCAGTCCGCCGAGCGCTACGGCACGGGAGTCGTCAGCGCAATTACCAGCGATGAGTATGAAGTTCTCTGGTCGGGGCGCGGTTCCACGAAATACAGACGCTCAATTCTCGACGACAAGCTCGAGCAGATCTTTCTTCGAGTCGAAAAGCAAACAGGTCTTCCGAAAGAACGGCACTTACATCTGGGCGCATCCAAGACGGGAGTGGCGTTTAATGTGAACTATGACCGCACCCGTGTTGAAGCCCTTTGCGAGCAACTCAAGTCATCGGGCGCGAAGAAGGCGAAAGAGGTGGCAGAGGGACTCGCGGCCGAGTTGTTCACCAAGAAGCTCGCTTTGCGGGGCGCCGCTAAGAGTGTTTTGTTACAGCTTGCCGAATTGTGTGGTGCAAAGACCGCCGCAGGCGGTGAGGAAGCTCGGGACATTTCTCGAGAGCTGTTCTTTGGCTACGTGATTCAGAAGTCTGACTTCGTTATCGTCGAAGTCGAGAAGTAATCGCGCGCTTTGTGCCGCGGCTACGACTCGCCAACGGCAAGCGAGTCCGGGTATGCATTCGTTTCCACGGATGGCGCCTTCGTTCGATTCTCCGCTTCGCGGGCCGCGATAAGCTTCACCTTTTTCATCTCCGTTCCTTTTAGACCGAAGAACTTTGCCATCTGGATAATCTGCGCCGGGTTAACAAAGTCGTTAGGGTTGTCACAGAACTTCTCGATCCCGGGTTCGAAATCACGACAGCCCATTCCCTTGGGCAAATTCAAACCCAGCCCGCATTCGCTGTTGTTTTGGAACTGTATACAAAACTCGCAAATCCTCATCCGCACTCTCCAATCAGATTAAGCGAGAACTTTCGCCTTACTCAAACCTCGCGTCAGCCTTCTTCTCTTGATTCGGGTCTGTAAGCATAGCACTCCGGACCGCGAAGTGCACCTCATCGCGTAGCTACTCGATGACCCTAACACCTGAGCAACGAAAAGACTAATTGGAGCCAGTCGATATGATTTGCCGCAAGCTCGATTCGATGGCACTATTGAAACTGGCTCGATCAAACGTTGCGAAGGCTTCCGGTTTAGCCCAGAACCTGGAACCAATCGAGGCCGCCAGCAAGTTTAAACCTTCATCCAGTAGTGCAAGCGCGAGGCGGCAACACCAGATACCGGAGGATTCCCATGGAAACCCTGCTGAAGGATTCCCGTTACGGGCTTCGTATGCTCTTGAAGAGCCCGGGCTTTACCGTCGTGGCTCTCTTGTCTCTCGCATTGGGGATTGGCGCAAACACTGCGATCTTCAGCATGGTCAGCGCGTTCTTGTTTGCGCCGCTCGCGGTTGAGCGCGCATCTCAACTCGTGTCCATCTTCACAATCGACGCGAAGAATCCGGGGCCGCTCCCGACCTCACATCTGAACTTCATCGACTATCGCGATAAGAACGACGCGTTTTCCGATATCCTCGGCTACACGTTTGCCCAGGTCAGCCTCAGCGGAACCGGCGGCGAGAGCAAGCAGCTCTTTGCCGAAGTTGTTTCCGGCAACTATTTCGACGTGCTGGGTGTGAAGGCCGAACACGGAAGAATGTTTTCCGCCGGCGAAGACAAGACCCCGGGCACGAACCCCGTCGTCGTGTTGAGCTACGGGACGTGGCAGCGTGAGTTTGGTGGCGATATTTCGATTGTCGGTAAAACGATTAGTTTGAACCGCCACGATTTTGCCGTGGTTGGGATCGCCCCAAAGGATTTCACCGGCACCGACATCGGCGGCGGACCTGCGTTGTGGGCGCCGATGGCGATGCACGATCAGCTTCAACCGGGGTTCGATTGGTACAACACCCGCCGCGGGCTCTTTATCAATATGATCGGCCGTCTGAAACCCGGCAATAGCGTTGCTCAAGCTCAGACGGCAATGACCGCGCTCGGATCACAACTCGAACAGGAGTATCGCAAGGACAACGAAGGACGTAACGTCCGGCTCATTCCTCTTCTCACGGCAAGAAAAGACCCGGGCGGCGACGGACAGGTGGCGCTGACATCCGGCGCGCTGATGGGAATCGCGGGAGTCATACTGTTGATTGCCTGCGCCAACGTAACCAATCTCCTGCTTGCTCGGGCGACAAAGCGAAAACGAGAGATCGCGATTCGACTCGCGATCGGAGCGAGCCGAGGCCGGCTTATCAGGCAGCTAATGACCGAGAGCTTATTGCTCTCGATTGGCGGCGGAGTGATCGGCTTCTTTGTAGCGCTCTGGTCCAGGGACGTCCTGCGGTCGCTGGTTCCCTTCCCGGTCGGACCGAATCAACAGGACTCCGGCATCGATCCGCGAGTGTTGATCTTTGCCGTGGTCATCTCCATCGTGAGCGGCCTTCTATTCGGGCTCGCGCCGGCGCTGCAGGCATCAAGAACCGACCTTGTTCCAACATTGAAGGGCGAGATCACGATGGCTGCGGCCCCTCGTGGTATCCGACTCAATCTACGGCACGCGCTTGTCGTGTTGCAGGTTGGGCTGTCGTTGTTTGCGCTGATCACCGCCGGACTATTCGTCAGGAGTTTGCAAAAAGCGCAGGGAGTCAACCCGGGCTTCAGCCCGGAAAATGTCGTGTTGATGGCTTTTAATCTCGGCCGCGAGGGTTACACACCAACTCAGGGCAAGGTCTTTCACCGGCAACTGGTCGATCGCATTCGCGCGCTTCCCGGCATCGTCGATGCAACGATCGCGAGCGATCGCCCGTTTGGCGGAGGCTTTCAACGAAGCGTTTTCATCGAAGGCCAGGAGCCCTCGCCCGGCGGCCGCGGCGTGCTGGTGCAAGTGAATAATATCGGGCTGGGATTCTTCGACACTCTGCGCATTTCGCTTTTGCGTGGCCGCAACTTCGCCGAGACGGATTCTGAGAAATCACCAAAGGTGCTGATCATCAATGAAGCGATGGCAAATCGCTTCTGGCCGGAGCAGGACCCCGTCGGCAAACGGTTGAAGCTCTTCGGCGACGAAGAGTATCGCCAGGTTGTCGGCGTGGTGGCCGACAGCAAGTACAACAGCCTCACCGAGCCTCGCAGGCCGTTTATGTACCTTCCCTTGCAGCAGGAATACTCGCCGCAGATCAATCTCCACGCGCGCACCTCATCGGAACCGAAGGCAATCATCGCGGCGCTTCGTGGCGAAGTTCAGGCATTAGACCCGAGCTTGCCCGCGCTCAATATTGAAACGTTGACCGATCGAATCGGGCGTTCACTCGGAGGCGAACGGACGCAGGCAACGTTGCTCGGATCGGGAGGCCTACTCGCGCTGTTGTTGGCGGCGGTTGGACTCTACGGTGTGATGTCTTACTCGGTTGCTCAACGCACTCGCGAGATCGGAATAAGAATGGCGCTCGGCGCCGGACGCGGAAACGTAATGGGACTCGTGTTGAAGCAGGGCGTCACGCTTGTGTCGGCTGGCGTTGTGCTGGGCCTGACCGGAGCATTCATCACAACGCGTTTGCTGGCGAGCTTGCTGTTCGGAGTGAGCGCGAAAGATCCACTGACGTTCTTCGCGACCTCCGCAACGTTGCTGGTAGTTGCATTGCTGGCCAGCTACGTGCCGGCACGCCGCGCGACGAAAGTAGATCCGATTATCGCGCTGCGATATGAATAGTAAGTTCAGGGTTCAGAGTTCAGGGCTCGGGGTTCAGGGGTTAGGGTTCGGGGTTCAGGGTTCAGGGTTTAGGGTTCGGGGTTCAGGGTTCAGAGTTGAGGGTTTCGGCCCTCCAAACTGAATCGAATTCAAACTTGAGAATCTGAATGCGGAACCCTGAACCCGGAACCCTGAACCCGAAACCCTGAACCCTGAACGCGGAACCAATTCCCCGGAGACATCAAATGGAAACGCTTCTTCAGGATCTCAAATACGGAATTCGAATGCTGGTTAAGAACCCGGGCTTCACGGCGATCGCAATAATCGCCCTCGCGCTCGGCATCGGCCCCACCACGGCGATCTTCAGCGTCGTCAACGCTGTGTTGCTCAAGCCGCTCCCATTCGTCGAACCTTCGCGGCTGCTGATGGTCTACGAGACAAACCTTCAGCGCGGCTTTAATCGAGGAACGATGTCGTATCCGAATTTCGCCGACGTGCGCGATCAAAATCAGGTATTCGAGAAAATGTCTTCGTATCATTCCGGCGACTTCATTCTCACAGGACGGGGTGAGCCTCTCAGATTGCAGGGCGCCGTGGTGAATGCCGACTTGTTTCCGTTGCTCGGTGTGAAGGCAAGTCTCGGGAGGACTTTTCTCCCCGACGAAGACAAACCCGGCAGCGTGCGCGCGGTTGTTCTCAGCAATCGGTTGTGGCGAAATCATTTCAATTCCGATCCCGGCGTCGTCAGCAACTCGCTGGTACTCGATGGCAAGAACTTCACGGTCGTCGGCGTAATGCCTGAGGGATTTCAGTTCCCGGTGCAGAACGAGCCCGTCGAGTTGTGGTCGACGATTGCCGGTGAAGCAAGCGGCGAAGACCCAATGACCTCGCATCGAGGAGCGCACTACATGAATGCGATCGCCCGGCTCAAACCGGGCGTTACAATCGAACGGGCGCGCGCGGACCTTGAAACAATCGCCGGCCGCCTCGAGCAGCAATATCCAGACACCAATTCGCATCGCGGAGTTTTCATCGAATCCGCGCTCGAAAGCCTCGTTACGGATGTTCGGCTTGCGCTTCTCGTGATACTTGGCGCCGTCGGATGCGTGCTGTTGATCGCGTGCGCCAACGTTGCAAACCTGTTGCTGGCTCGCGCAACGAGCCGCCACAAAGAGATGGCCATTCGCGCGGCGCTCGGAGCAAGCCGCCTCCGCGTAATGCGTCAGCTTCTCACCGAAAGCATCTTGTTGGCGATCCTGGGCGGCTCTATCGGGCTACTGCTCGCATTATGGGGAACGAACTTGCTCGTATCGATCATTGGCAACGACGTTCCGCGCTCGGCTGAGATAGGAATAGACGGCCGCGTGCTCGGATTCACATTGCTGGTGTCTTTGTTGACCGGAGTAGTTTTTGGACTCGTGCCCGCGCTTCATTCATCAAAGACCGATCTCACTGAATCACTAAAGGAAGGCGGGCGAGGTTCCACGGAGGGATCAAGGCGCAACACAATGCGCGGCGCGCTGGTGATAATCGAAGTCGCGATCGCAGTCGTCTTGCTGGCGGGCGCCGGCTTGCTGATTCAAAGTCTGCTTCGTCTGCAGCATGTCAACCCGGGGTTCAATCCCCAAAACGTTCTCAGCTTCAGTCTGGGATTGCCTGAGGTGAAATACTCTGCGCAAAAGCAGATTGATTTCTTCAACCAGATTGTCTCGCGGATCGAGTCGACCCCAGGAGTGCAGGCAGCAAGCGCGGTGTTGCCGCTGCCGCTCTCGAGCGACCGCATTCGAATAACCTTCGAGACCGAAGGCAGATCAATCCCGCGAAGCGAATTGCCCGCAAGCGAGTATCGGGCAGTGGCGTTGAATTATTTCCGCACGATGGGAATTCCACTTTTGAAGGGACGAGACTTCGACGCGCGGGATAGTCGTCAATCCACCCAGGTGATCATCGTCAACGAAGACTTCGCCCAGCGGTTTTTCCCGGGGGACGACGCGATTGGCAAGCACATAAAACCAGGCATGAGCAACGGCGAAGACAAGCCGGCCTGGCGCGAGATTGTGGGCATAGTCGGGAGCGTCCATCACCTCAGCCTCAGCTCGGAACCGACTCCCGAGTACTATGTCCCGCACACGCAGATGCCATTCGATTCGATGACCATCGTCGCCAGAACCGAAGGCGATCCGCGAGCACTGATCTCAGCGGTCCAACGGGAAGTGAGAGCGCTTGACAGCGAGTTGCCGGTCTACAACATAAAGACACTTGAAGAATACGTCGCCGCTTCGGTCGCCCAACCACGATTCAACACCCTGCTGTTGGCAATCTTCGCCGGCATCGCTTTGGTGTTAACCGCAGTTGGACTTTTTGGAGTGATGAGTTACACGGTGAGGCAGCGCACTCACGAGATCGGAATTCGAATGGCGCTCGGCGCAGCCGAGACCGATGTGCTGAAGATGGTCGTCAGGCAAGGCATGACGCTGGCCGGAATCGGAATAGGGATTGGGCTCGCCGGCGCTTATTTCCTGACACGGCTAATGACCTCGATGCTTTTCGGAATCGGCGCGACGGATCCGCTGACGTTCGTAGCGATTTCGGTTGTGCTCGCCATTGTGGCTCTGGGAGCCTGTTTCGTGCCGGCGCGTCGAGCAACGAGAGTGGACCCGATGGTCGCGCTTCGGTATGAATGAAAAACAGTGCGAAGTGCAGAGTGTGGTGTGCGGAGTGTGGCCGCACTCTGCACTCCACACTCCGCACTCCGCACTTCCTTTACCCTTTCACCGCATACACCCTGACGCTCGCGGCGTAGTCGTTGACGTTATAGCGGCTCAACAGCTCTGACAGATGATCCCGTTCCCGTTTATTGCTCGACGGTGCGCAGCAGCTCGTGCTGGCGACCGGGAGTTCAGTTCCAGACGTCGCGCAACTCGCTTGAGCGTCGAGCTTGTCGTAGACGTTGAGGTCGCGTTTGGTGTCGACGATCTCGGCGTGCGCGAACCCCGCTTCGAGCAGCCCGCTCTTGTAGTCGTCGATCAGGATCGCGCCAGCCACACATCCAACGTAAGCGAGCAGGTCGGTTGATACTTCAACCGGAAGCTGTTCCTTCAGCGCTATGTCGCTGACGGCCAGGCGGCCACCGGGCTTGAGCACTCGCGCGATCTCGCGAAACACCGCTTGCTTGTCGGGCGCGAGATTGATCACGCAGTTACTGATCACACAATCGACGGAGTTGTCCTCTAGCGGCAGCTTGTCGATCTTCGCCAGGTGAAACTCGACGTTGGTGTAGCCGCCCTTCTCGGCGTTTCTTCGAGCGCGTTCGATCATCTCGGGCGTCATGTCGATTCCAATCGCGCGGCCTTTGGGGCCGACCTTTGGCGACGCAAGAAAAATATCAAGTCCTCCGCCGCAGCCGAGATCGACCACGACCTCGCCCGGCTTGAGGTAGGCCGAGGCAGTCGGGTTGCCACACGACAATCCCATATTCGCTTCGGCCGGGATGGATGATAATTCCTCGGGCGAGTATCCAAACGCTTCGGCGACGGCTCGCACGCCCGCGTGTCCGGTCGAGAGCGCGCTTCCCGCGAATGATCCATAACGATCGCGCACTGCTTCTTCAATTTGCTTTGACACAGTTGATCTCCTTTTAGTTCAGAGTGAAGGCAAGGACGCCGTCACTTTTCCGAGTGTTCGTGTTTCTTGTCTTTTTCCAGGATGTCTTTTGACAGCGGTTTCGTTTTGAAATCGAACCGCAGCAACTCCGCGGGCTCACTGCCCGTGTTTTCAAACGATGTTAGCTCGCCAGGTGCGATCCATCTTGCTGTTCCAGCCGCAAGCTTCAACGACGCAGCCTTGCCTTTGGCTTCGCGTAGCTTGAGATTCGAAGGAGCCACTGCAACCAGCAGAGCGGGCGCGGCAGCGGTCGAGATCTCGACTTTCTTGCCCACGGCCCAGACCACGCGAGTTATTCGAACCTGCTCGTTTTCGAATTGCACCTTCTCGAAGTTCTCGCCGGCCGGATATGTTTCGCGATAAAACCGCCCGCGAAGAGATCTCTCGTTCACCGGTTCGGTCTTGAACTCGACGCGAAGAAAGTCGCTGGGCAGCTCGGACAAGTTTTCAACTTCGTGAATTTCCTTGAGCCCCTGGTAGAGGCGAAAGCTGCCGGCTTTGGTCGCGGGCCGCGTCACCGCGCCATATGGAAGGTCGAGGTGCTTAAAGACGACCGGCCCGCTGTCATTCAGATAAACATAAGCCGAGCCGGTGAGAGTGTGTTGATGCGGCGGAAGCTTCTCGTGCGGCGCGTAATGTACGCGCGTAACCTTCACCCATTCATTTTCAAATTGCAGCTTGTAAGCCTGCGGCAACGTCTTCAATGGATCTTGCGCAAGAGCCTGGCCCATCAACAAACACACAGCGGCGACCGAGGAAGTTAACGTGAGGCGAAATCTCTTCTGATTGCGATCGATTGAATACACGAGTTGTTCTCCCAAATTTGTTTTTGCTGGCCGCCTCAGATTTGGATCGCATCGTGCGAATCCAAGTTATTGAAGTATCCTAATCGTCATGGTAATTACGAACCGGGCAATGTGCGGATCGCATCGTGCGAATCCAAGTTATTGAAGTATCGGGGCATCCCTATCTTCATACCAGTCTTGCTACTAACGTCATCCCTTGTTTTCGTTCGCGAATTCTATCTTCGAGCTCTTGCCGAAGTTATCTTGACCGGCTCGACTACGTTGCTGCGCGTGCAGCATTCGGCATACAGAAACCCGAGCAGATCCTGTAACGCATCGGCATTCGCGGAATACCACAGCCACTGTTTGTCCTTGCGCACCGACACGAGCCCTTCCATCCTGAGTTTTTCCAGATGATGCGATAGCGTCGAGTTCGGAATATCGAGTTCGGTCTGAAGATCGCCGACGATCAACCCGTCCGGATGTGCCGAGAGGAGCAGCCTGACGATCTGAAGTCTCGGCTCGGCTCCCAACGCCGCGAACATATCCGCGTATCTGGCAGTGTCTGCGCTTTTCATATTTCTAAAATACTAGAAATACCAGTCCGGCGTCAAGAATTTTTTTCGGCCTTATCAAGCAGCGCGTCGGCGGTGTGCCGCTCGGGTGTGATAAAAAAGTAGGACTTGTCCGGGTAGCGGTTCTTGACTTCGGATTACTCAGTCGGCTACGCGCGCGACCTTCTTATTAACAACCAACTTCAGTCGGGTGTCGTGCGTGCGCGCAGTCCTAGGAACCGTTTCAACGGTTTCACGGGCGGGCGCTAAACCTGTTGAAACGGGTAAAGGGTTTGGGCCGCCCATTCAAACACCTCACTGAACTGAGGTGTTAATGAGGGAGGGCGCCGTGGTTCCGCCTGGCAAGTTCCACTTCTAATCACACCCGGTGCCGCTTTGTCCCGCCGTCGATCAATTGACCAACAACTCGGGCGTGCCATATCATTGCCGCCTCAAGTTCAATGCCGGAGGCAATCAGAGATGGTCGAATTCGACCTGAGTCATATTCAATCCAAAGACATTCAACCGGGTACCCAGAAGACCGGCGAGTACCATTCGCTACTGCCCGGCCAGACCGTCTGCACTGTCAAGAATGAGAAGGGCGAAAACTGCCAGGGCCACGTCAAGCAGTGGCTGACTGCGCCTCCCGATGTCGTAAAGAAAGCCGCGGCCGGAAATACCATTCATCGTTGCCAACGGTGTATCACTATCTATGAAGGTCCGCCGCAGGAATTCCTTCATCCGAAGGCAAAGAAAAAGTAGAACATCAAAGCTGTGCCCGAAAAACGAGGATGATTATGAAGAACCCATATCGCACAACAATGAACTGTTTGGCCGCCGCGGCGCTTACACTTGCGGTTGCGCTCGTCAGCGCCGATGCGGGTCAGCATAAACACGGCGACGCAGATGGAAAAGGGAAGGAAGCGAAGGCACCGATGCTCGAACACAAATACGCCGATGTAAACGGAGTCCGTCTTCATTACGTGACGGCCGGCAAGGGTAAGCTGATCATGTTCGTCCACGGCTTTCCCGAATTCTGGTACGAATGGAAGAATCAGCTCCTCGAGTTCGGGCAGAACTACCAGGCCGTAGCTCCCGACATGCGCGGGTACAACCTTTCGTCAAAACCCGCCGAAGTCGATCAGTATCAAGTGAAATACATGGTCGAAGATCTTCGCGCGCTCGCTGAAAAACTTGGCCACAAGAAATTCATACTCGTGGCTCACGATTGGGGCGGCGCCATCGCGTGGGCGTTTGGCATCGCGCACCCTGAATGCCTCGAGAAGCTTGTCATCATCAACGCGCCGCATCCCGGCGTTTTTCAACGCGAGCTTCGCGACAACCCTGCTCAGCAAAAGGCGAGCGGCTACATGCTTATGTTCCGGAGCCCGCAAGCCGAGCAGAATCTGTCTGCTAATAACTACGCCTTGCTGGTTCAAGTCGTACTGGGCGAGGGCTTGAAGAACGGCGTCTTCAACGAAGATGACAAGAAGGCTTACATTGAAGCGTGGTCGCAACCCGGTGCTTTGACCGGCGGCTTGAATTACTATCGCGCGGCGCGAGTCGGGCCGCCTTCGGCGGGCGATAAGAGCGAGGGCTTCGCGACTGGATTACCCTCGCTTGATGTGAAGGTTCCTACACTGGTGGTGTGGGGCGAGAAGGACACGGCGCTGCTCACCGGGAATCTCGAAGGTCTCGACAAGTACGTTCCGAATCTTACGATCAAGCGAATACCGGATGGCACCCACTGGGTGATTCACGAGAAGCCGGCTCTCGTGAACGGGTATATTCGTGAATTCATCGTGGGCAAGTAACGGCGCGACCCTTTTGGACCGCTTGGCAATATCACGTTTGCTGATATTGCGGGGATAGCGCTTGGATGTGAAAAAGTCTCAACCCATCCCGCTTAAACAACGCTCATCAAAACTGCGTGGACGAGCATTGCTGAGGCAACTGCTTTCTGAGCGCAATCAATATCCGGAGCGCGCGCCGGAAATCGATCAGCATCTGCGCGAGGCATTCGCAGCGAAGGTTGCAGTGCTGGTCCTGGATATGTGCGGGTTCTCGCGGCTGACAATCGAGTACGGGATCATCCATTACCTCGCCATGATTCACCAGATGCAAGAGGCGGCTCGGCCGGCGGTTGCCGGCAACGGGGGACGGGTGATCAAGTTCGATGCAGACAACCTCTTCGCTACTTTCGAAGACCCCGAAGATGCGCTCGAATCGGCGATCGACATCCTGCGCGCATTCGACGCCGTCAACATAGTCGCTCCGCTCGACCGCGACATTTATGGAAGCATCGGCATTGGCTACGGTGAGACTCTTGTCATTGAGGATCAGGATATGTTTGGGCCGGAAGTCAACATTGCGTGCAAGCTCGGCGAAGACCTTGCCTGCAAGAGTGAGATCCTGCTCACGCAAGCGGCTTTCAGCGAGCTCCCCGAGGGCCGCTACATTTTCTCACCCGCGGCGTTCACCATAAGCGAACTCAGGATTGATTGCTACCGGTATGAGCGGTCAGTCTTTCCGAGGGATGAGAAGCTGCGCGGGAGTTAATCGCCTGGATTCAGATTGTGTACGAGGTACAGCGCGAGAAGTGTTGTAACCAACAGCGTGACCAAAACGCCAATCGCTGTTTGCATAGCGCGACGGCGCTCCAATGAATCGCTTGCACCCGCCCAGCCAGGCCATCCGCAGTCGTGACATCGGTAGGTCCGGAACGGAGTGATCGCCTTCACCAGGCGTTCACTGAGTCCGCGGGTTCGCGATTTGTGAATGTGGCTCCCGCATTGGGGACAGTGCGTGCCGGCCACGAGTCTATCGCTCTCTTTTGCTTGAGTGGAAAACACGACGCCCCGGCTCTTGACCGTGCCGGGGCGCTGCTAGTCTATGCTGAATGCTAACATTCTTAGTGAAAGCATTATTGTATCGGACTGCTTGGCTCAGCGTTGCCTTCGTTCCCGCCGGCCGCTACTCCCGCGGCTATAGCGCCTCCAAGCCCGGCAAGCGCCAGAAGGCCCAACAGGCCGGGACCAATGAACAGACCGCCCGCGCGCTTGCTTCCTTCGCACTCGATTTTGACATCGAGGCCACCGGCTGAGGTCGCATCGAACGCGCCGTCATAAGTGTGTTCCTTGCCTGCGACGAGAGTCTCCGCTTTCGGCGTCTTGACCTCGAGCGTCCCGCGTCGAACCTCGACTTCGGTCTTCGAGCAGTTGGATCGGATCTCGATTGAGGTTCCCACGCAGATCAACGTGACCGCGGTGCTTTCGCCCAACTCAACACGTCCGGCCGCGCCCAAATCGATGGCCGCTTTTCCTTTTGAGTCGGTGGATATCGCACTGCCGGTCAGCACCGTGGCGCCAGTCTGCGCGGCGTTCCCGTTTATGCTGACCCTCCCGGCGATCACCGTAAGTGTCCCGGTGCAGTCCTGCCCGAGGTTGGTTGCTTCCTCAACCTTTCCGAGGTCCGGCGAGGCAAACGAGCGAATCGTGAAAACCGTGGCGACCGCGATTGTCAGCAGCGCGCTGATGAATGCCTTTGGGTAGCTCGTTCTGGTCGCCATGGTAATTACCTCCGGAAAAGAAGCCGAGGAAGTGATTGGCAGCCTCAGAATATGAGAACGACTTCTCGATGTCAACAGCTTTATCGCGGCGTTATTCGTATTGGGTGTTTGAAAGGAGCGGCCCCGTATGCCGCGTTGGTTTCAATCATTTGGTTACTCAGAGACTTCACTCACTTCTCTTCAGATGTTTGAGTAACAATATCGAATTGGTTGTCATAACCTAGAATTTTTCCTTTGAATTGAATTAGCGACTGTCCTCCCCTTAGCGCCTTGAGATGAATGACAAAAGGTTTCTTCATCCGTCGTTGTGAAGCAGCGACCGGTTGCTTCGTGAGCGGCTTAACCGCGGCCCTTTTGCCGTGGTTTGGGTTTTAATGGCGCGGATACGTGCGCTAAGATCGCACCCGCGCAGGCAACAACATGACCTTTGCGCCAGGGTGGTCCAATGGTTGTTCTGAACGCTTTCAACTGACGCTCAAGATCGCGAGCTGTTTTCCCTCGGGCCTGCGCCGCGAGTTCAAGAACCCTGTCCTTCTCGAAATAGAAAACTCTCAGGTTGAGTTTTACCGCAGCCTGCGTGAGAGCTTGATGATAGATCATGCCGTCAGCGCGATTCGTGATCCAGGTACTCGCGTGAGCCTCTGCAACCGTAGCGGGCAACTGGGGAAGCGGGGGTACTCGGATCGCGATGCCTCGACACTTTGCCGGCGCCAGTTCTTTGATTAGCGACGAGAGCGCCGACTTGGCTCGCTTGTTGGCGGATGTCCTCACATCTCGAACGAGTTTCTCGGCTTCTGAAAGCGGCATTTGGAGTGTATCGTGGTGATAAGGGGAAGCCGCAAGTTGCAGATCGAGTAACTGGACACGCCGCCTATCCAGTACAATTTCGTCGGGGCCAGACGTTGTGACGCTGACCAGATTGGCCCACGCGTAATGGTCTTCGATGCCGATAGAGTATTCGCTCATTGGATCTGCAACGCGATCGATCGAGTGTCCGCTTCATCAGTGCAGGCTCTAATGACGCTAGCGGTAAATCCCACGTTGAGCGGTGCCCATCCCGAGCGCCTTCAGTATCGAATTGCCAACCGTCTTGGCCCGGCTATTCGAAACTATCACCATGTCATTCGCGAGAATCGGAACATCATCCTTGCGTCCCTTCATCACCGCGCCGATGTCCACGTTTATTTCAATGCGCTTTCCGGTTGCAGGATCCTGGCGAAAAATGACACCGTTTCCAAGCGCCGCGTTGAGCGTAGTTCCCTGTGACAACGCAATCGCCTGTCGCAGTGTGGTTCCTTCGGTCAACGGAAAGGAGCCGGGCGCATTTACTTCGCCAGCCACAAAAAAGACATCCGCTCTCGGTATGTGGACTATGTCACCGGGCTCGAGGTACGAATTCGGATCGACCAACCCAATGCCTTTGAACATGCCGGCAATGTTCAAGGTTCGCACCTCAAACTCAGGTTCGGCGTTCTGATCCCCAGTTTTTGCTGAGTCTCCCGGTGCCGCGGGAGCTTTTTTGATTTCGTGGATGATGAAGGCGACCGATCCGTAATTCTCCGCGGGTCCGCCGGCAAGAGTGATAAGCCTGAGCAACGAAGCCTTGCCCTCGATCTGATAAACGCCGGGTGATTTCACGGCGCCCAGGACGAAGATCGACTTGCTGCTGAATTGTTTTACCGCGACCATCACATTGGGGTCTTTCAAATAGCGGCCCCGGATCCGATCGGCAATCTCTCTGGCAAGCTCTTCTGGAGTCTTGCCCTCGGCCTTTACGCGTTTCAGGTAAGGCATCAGGAAAGTGCCGTCGGCATTTACCGGAACAGTTATTGAAAGCTCGGGCGCGTCATCAACCTTGATCTCGATCACATCACGCGCGCCGATTTTGTAGTCTTCCGAAGGCGAAACCAGAATGGATGGCGCGGCCGCGGATTCGATGCCGGTCTGCGCGGGCGTCTGGACCTTGGATGTTTGGCGCGTTTGAGCTTCGGAGCCGAACGCCAGCCCTGACATCAGTGCTCCAATCAAAACCAACCGCGCAGTTCCTGATTCCTTCTGCATGTCTGTACTCCTGTTTACTCTGAAGCGGACTTTGATCGATCAGCAGACCTTGGGGAGTGAGATTATACACCCGGCTGTTGTTAGTGACTACACTTGCTTCATTGAGAAGTCGTCGAACCACACCGTACCCCGCGTCGGCTCATCGTAGCTGAATCTCGGCCTGCGCTTTATCGAGATGACCACCGCACCCTTTTGCGGAGCGACGAATTCGAGTGAGAGACGCCGCCAGTCACTCGACCCGGCCGGCACGGGCTCGGACGCAGCAACCCAAGTCGAAGAATCATCCGTCACGACGACGCGTGGACCCTCGGGCGCGTCGAGGTCTTCTGTTTTGAAATAGCACTCGAGCACGTATCGAGCGCCCGGCGTGACCGCAACCAATTGCTTGACCTCGTTGTCGAGCTTGGTCGTGTCGCGCCCGGCGAATTCGATCTTCAGCGAATAGGAGCCGCTATGAGGAGACGCCGGATCGATTGACAATACGGCGTATTCGCTTCGATTGAAGGACCAGTCGAACTGCGAGAAACTCCTTTGAATGTCCGACTCAAACCCGCCGTTCCATATCAACGCCGTCCCGCGATCGACACCCACCAGATCACCCCAGAGATCACGCGCGGTTTCCATTTTGCCCGCGGCAATCAACCCGTTCATGAATATAGAGCTTTCAGCCGCCGCGGACACACGCGATGCGCGATCGATGCTCATGAATACCTCGGCGGCTTCGACTGGCTTCGATTTGCCGAGTAAAAACTGCGCGAGCGTAAGATTGGCTCTTGGGTTCTTCTCACACACCGACCGGACGGCGTCCACGTTCTCTGTCGAGGCCTGCCAAACCAAATCGAGCGCGCCCGTCGTCAAAGTGTCATTTGCCGCGATGGCTTTTCGGAATTCCTCCAGCGACTCGGCCAGCTTCCTTTCCCGGACAAGCAGGTTCCCAAGTCTGTAGTGTACGCTCCAGTAATTGGGTGCCAGTTCAGTTGCCGTTCGGAGCGCTTCTTCCGCGGCTCGCCGATCTCCGGCGGCTTCTTCGATCGAAGCGAGCGTCAACCAGACTCGATGATCGAACGGCGACAGATTGACCGCACGCTCGGCATAAAGCTTCGCGCTTGCCAGATCGCGGTCACCTTCCGAAAACTCTGCCGCAGCTAGCCTTGCGTTCAGTCGAGCCGAACCCGGAAGGTACTCAACCGGAATCTTTAGCATTGCGCGCGTCACCTGAAGCCGGCGATCGGCAAGCGTACCAATGACGAACCTCGACACGATTAACAGGGCCAGCAACGCACACGCCGCAATCGTGAGCAGGGCGAGCAGCACTCGCGCGCCTGATTTTGTGAGATTCAGTTCAATCACGCGTCAAGTTTCTTAAAGATAAAATCGACAACCTGATCGGCTTCCCCTCTGGTTCCCTTGAAAACCGTTGCGCGCGAGACAACGGGACGAATCGCTTCGAGCATTGCGTCGGGCCGCCGGCGCGCGGAAACCGTGTTCGCCATCAACTCGAGCGCGGCTTCACCATCCGAAAGCTGACGCGGACGCCATCGCGCGCCTTTTCGATACTTGCTTACGATTACCATCGCGACCGGCAACGGCTTGGTTCCCTTTCGCCCACCGAGCGCCTCGACCGCGTATCGCTTTGTTCCGGTCACGCGCGTTCTCTTTCTGATCGCCAGGCGTCTCGGATAATTATGTACGCGCCCTCGTTCGTCGAGCACCGCGTATTCATCCGAGTAGTAAACCGCTCCAGCTTTTACGAGCGCGGCAACCAGACTGGTCTTGCCGCTGAAACTTCGCCCCGGGATCACAATTGCTTTGTCTCGCAGCGCGACGACTCCCGCGTGCACGAAGACTCGATGCGGCGCTGTTTCGGCAACGAAGAGCTGGACGCCGGATTCAAGCGCGTCAATAGCCTGGCTCGCTTTCAACGTCTTAATGATCCGATCACCGTCGGCGTAGACCAGCTTGAAGTCCGTATCCTTTGAGTTTCCTTTTCTTTCGTGGATCATTGAATACATTCGATCAACCCGGGTCGACCGCGACGGCGTCCAGCCCGGCGGAAGGAAGGGCTCGATCTGATCGAGCACGCCCGCGCGATCGACACGAACACCGACGCGTACGCCGTAGGAATTGAAGATAATGCCCTCCGCCCACGCGAATCGATCCAGCTCGCTCATCGGCATTAAGGATTCAAAGACAGATGGTTTCGGCAACGCGCTCCGATCATCAACGCGGCCGATAGCCGTCCGCGTAGTGCAAGTGTACGTTTTGCTCCGTCGTTATTTCCACGCTGCGAAAGCTCCGGCCAATGCCCGAGCTTCGATAAGTCACCAACCACTGAAGGCCAAGCACGTCATTCAGCTCTTTGAAGTACGGATCAAATGTGACGAAGTCCGTGCCGCTCATAAACGCTTCGCCGCCCGTTTCATCCGCAAGCCTGATCAGCGAACCCTGGCCGAAGTTTACTTCCATTCCTCGCACACGCGCCAATCCAACCGTTGGAGCGTACATGCTGAAAACAGAAACTCCGCGCCGCTCGGCTTCAGCAATCGCGCGATCAAGATCGGGCGAATGCATCGGGCTGGCACCGCGAAAGCCATGCGACGTGTCGAGGCCGTCTGAGATGAGCAGGATCAAGCGACGGCCGGCCGGCTGCGAATCGAATCGACGAAGCGCCTCGACCACTTCGACGTAAGGATTGTACGGAGATCCGGATTCGTTGCTTCGCACAACCCTCAGCGACGCCGCGGCCCGCTCGCGGTCCGTGGTGAAGTCCTGTGAAACTTGCAGTGTTCCGCTTGTGACATAGGCGGTCATCACTCGCGAGCCATCCGGCATCCGCCGTATGAATTCCTTGATGGTATTCAGCTCGTTGTTGACTCGCGAAACCAGATCGTCCTGGATCAACACGGCAAGGATCGTCGGCGCTTCGGATGCGCGTTTGACAGAGATTATCTGCTGAGGCCGCTTGTCCTCGCGAACTACGAAATCGTCTGCTCTGAGCTTCATCGCGGCATCGCGCATTCGATCATTGTGAGGATGCGCGGTGACGAGGATCGTAACGTCGCGATCGGAGCTCGACTGATCGCTCTGTTTGCGCTGCCCAGCCGCGCTCGCGGCAAGGAAACAAAGAAGCGCGACGCTAACCAATATCTTCCATTCGTTTCTTTCTGATCTGAAGTTCATATCTGCTCCCTCCTTAGTAACGCGGAGGCTCTCGGTCCGTTTTCACTTTCGTCCTTGGTTTAATCTTAGCAAAAGCGATTTTGAGGGTGCCAACGGCGGATCTTTGACCGTCGGCGGAACGCGGAGAATTCACTCTCGATGAGCGCAAACGGGTGTGATTGGAAGTGGGACTTGTCCGAAGGCGCGTTCTTGACTTCGGATTACTCAGCCGGCTACGCGGATGACTTTCTTCTTGACACCCAACTTCAATTGGGTGTCGTGGGTGCGCGCGCATTCCCCGGAACCGTTTCCACGGTTTAACCGGCGGCGCTTAAACTGTTGTAAAGGGTAAGAGTCTGGGCCGCTCCTTTCAAACACCTCACTGAAGTGCGGTGTTAATGAGAGCCGCACCATGATTACGCATGGCAAGTCCCACTTTAATCACACCCAGCGCAAACCCGCGATGGCTGCTTAGATTGACAATAGTTTTCACGGCATGCTAAAAGCATCTCTCTATAAACGAGTTGAGTTTGCCGGCAGCACTTCTTCTTTAAGCAGTCACAGACGCATCATTCTTGAGTGCAGGGCGCGGCGTAAGTCTGTTTGGTGAATATGGCAGACGATACCACCGAGAAACCGAACCAGGGCGAAGGCAAGGAGCCTTCCACCGAAAAAGCAGAACCGGCGGCGCCGGATTCAAAACCCGTGATCGCGGGCGCGGAAGGTCCGGAGACGCCTCAGCCGCCCGCCGACACCGCCAAGCCGTCTCCTCCATCGGCCGAAAAGCCCGCTCCCCCGAAAGCGGCTCCTGCAGCCGGTCACAAGCCCGCGCCGCCTGCGAAAAAAGGGCCGACAATAACCTTTGATATTACCGGTGACGCGCTGATTGACCGGATCCGCGAGCGATTCGGCGACGCGATCACCGAAGCCGTCGCTACGCTCGGCCAGCAAATCATTCGAGTAAAGAAAGCCTCGTTCGTCGAGTTGTGCAACTTCCTGCACGACGACGACGAAGCTCTCTTCGACATGTGCACCGACCTGACTGCGATTCACTGGCCTCAGCGCGGGGGCGAAGAGTTCGAAGTCGTTATACTTCTATATTCAGTGCCGAAGAATCGCAGGCTGCGTGTGAAGGTTTCATTGGCTGACGGCGAAGCGTGTCCAAGCGTCACTCATATCTGGGCGGGCGCAAACTGGATGGAACGCGAAGTCTTCGACATGTTTGGAATCGTGTTTGACGGACACCCGGACCTTCGGCGGATATTGCTTCCCGAAGATTGGCCGGGGTTTCCGCTTAGGAAAGAATATCCGATCGAGTATCGAGATAACGCATGGACCGATAAGCATCTCGACTATCGCGAAATCGACTACGACACAAGCTTGATTGATGTGAAGTACGCGGAACGGAGATAGGACGATGGTTTCTGGTTTCTAGTTTCTGGTTTTGAATGATTTGCTCCGTACCGAAACCAGAAACCAATGGTTATGCAAGAGCAGCCGGTTACAAACGCACAAGAAACCCTCTTCGACGCCGAGGAGATGGTGCTCAATATGGGCCCGCAGCATCCGTCCACCCACGGTGTGCTGCGCGTGATCCTCAAGCTCGACGGCGAGACGGTCACCGATCTCGATTGCGACATTGGGTTCCTGCATCGAGGCGTTGAAAAAATCGGCGAGCACGACACCTACGCGATGATCACGCCTTACTGGGACCGCCTCGATTATGTGGCGGCGGTTTCAAACGACCTCTGTTATGTCGAAGGCGTCGAGAAGATGCTTCAAGTGGAAGTGCCGAAGCGCGCCGAGTACATTCGAGTCATTCTCACCGAGCTTCAACGCATCGCGTCGCATCTGCTTTGGCTGGGCACTCACGCGATGGACATCGGCGCGGTGACCGTGCTGCTCTACTGTTTTCGCGAGCGCGAAGAGATTCTCAAAATATTCGAAGACTTCATTGGCGCGAGGCTCACCGCGCACGCGTTTCGAATCGGCGGTCTGTGGTGGGATGCGTATCCCGAGTTTGAAACGCGCGTGCGCGAGTTCCTCAAGATACTTCCCGGGCGCGTCGAAGAATACGAAACGCTTTTGAACGCCAATCGAATCTGGCTTCAGCGAACGGTGGGCATCGGCATTCTGCCCGCCGAGGAGGCGATCAACCTCAGTTTGACGGGACCAGCGCTTCGCGGCTCGGGCGTGAAGTACGACGTTCGCAAAGCGCAGCCCTATTCGGCGTACGCGGATTTCAATTTCGAGATACCGATCGGTGAGAACGGCGATACGTACGACCGCTACCTCGTCAGGATGGAAGAGATCAAGCAGTCGGCGGTGATTATCGAACAGGCACTCGACGGATTGCCCGAAGGTCCGGTGATGGCTAAGGTACCGAAGATTATCAAGCCGCCGGTGGGCGAGGTCTATCACTCGATCGAAGCACCGAAGGGCGAGATCGGCGTGTACCTGGTGAGCGACGGAACGGGCAAGCCTTATCGCATGCGAATTCGTCCGCCGTCATTCATCAATTTGCAGTCGCTGAAGCGAATGTCGATTGGGCATCTCGTTGCAGACGTCGTTGCGTTGATTGGAACGCTCGACATCGTGCTGGGCGAAGTAGATAGATGAAGCGTGATCCGTGAAAGGTGATCGGTGAGGCATTACGAGTCACGTTTCACGCATCACGCGGGTTTCATAATGCAATCGATTCTGACTACGCTGATGTTCGTTGCGCCCGATTGGGTTCTCAGCTTGACCCGCGAGCGCCGCCCCAATGCGTTTTGGGCGGAATACATCCTGTGGCCGGCGATCCAGATCATCATTGTGTTGTTTATCGTCCTGACACTGGTCGCGTACTTGGTCTATCTCGAGCGAAAAGTATCAGCGTTCATGCAAGCGCGACTCGGGCCAATGCGAGTAGGTCCGTGGGGTTTGCTCCAGCCGCTCGCCGATGGAATCAAGCTGCTGCTGAAGGAGGACATCATTCCAATCAAGGCCGATCGCGCGGTGTTCATCATCGCGCCGATCGTTTCGGTCGTAGCGGCGTTGGTTGTGCTTGCTGTCGTCCCGTGGGGTGCGGCCTGGGCCACGATCGCAAACGTCAACATCGGACTGCTGTTCATCCTCGCCGTCTCGTCGGTTGGGGTGTTGGGTCTGGTGCTGGCGGGTTGGGGATCAAACTCGAAGTACTCTTTGCTCGGCGCACTTCGGTCGTCGGCTCAGATGGTGAGCTACGAAATCGGAATGGGACTTTCGATTATCGGAGCGCTGATGTTCGCGCGGACGTTGTCGATGTCGGGAATAATCGACGGCCAAAGATTGGACGGCATCTGGTACGTCTTTGTTCAACCACTCGGGTTCCTCGTGTATGCGGTCAGCGCACTGGGCGAAACCAATCGAGCGCCCTTCGATCTGCCCGAGGCGGAATCGGAATTGGTCGCCGGATATCACACCGAATACTCGGGATTCCGATGGGCGTTGTTTTTCATGGCTGAGTATTCGGCGATGATCGTGACATCAGCCGTCGCTGTGACAGTGTTCCTGGGTGGGTGGATGTTTCCGGGAATCACCGGCACGTCACTGTTTGGTTACGGACCGATTTCGAATCCCACTGTGCACACCTTCGCGAGCATCGTCGTTTTCGCGGCCAAGATAATGGCGTTGATCTACGCTTACATGTGGTTTCGATGGACGTGGCCGCGTTATCGATACGATCAGTTGATGGAGCTCGGATGGAAGTGGATGATTCCGGCCGGTCTCGCGAACATCGTGCTGACCGGAATCTGGTACGTGCTCGCAATGCCGAAAGCGCAGGGCGGTGTGTTCGGTTTCATGCGAGAAGTGAATTCGCGTCTTGTGCCGACCGGGAAGGGACTCATTTATTTCATCGGCACCGCGTTCGTCATTACGATACCGATAGTGTGGGGCATGCTGGTTACAATCAACCGGCGGTCGCGCGATTTCAATTTGCACGAGCAACGCCAGCTTCAATCACAGCTTCGACGCGAGCGCCTCGAAAAGATGCTTCAGGAACAGCCCCGGCCCGCGGAGACGGCAGGTCAATAATTTCAAACGAGTAATTATGGCAGCACCAAAAACACCAGCAGCGAAACGGACCATCGGAGAATTGCTCAGGCGGCTCTTACTGCTCGATCTGTTCAAAGGCCTGATGGTCACCTTCAGATACAACGCGCGGGCTCTGTACGAGCCTCGCGACGGCGGCAACCCGAATCAGGCGATTTACACCGAGCAGTATCCGCTCGAGGCCGCTCGGGTCTCCGAAAGATTCCGCGGGGCGCCGCGTTTGAATCTCGATCCCGAAAACGGCAGCACCTTGTGCATCGCCTGCGATCTGTGCGCGCTTGCGTGCCCGGTCGATTGCATCGAGGTGGGCTCGATACGCCGCGAGGTTCGCGAAGGTGAGAAGGTCAACAAGAAGAAAGTGCTGACGACTTTCACGTTCGATACATCGCGCTGCATGTTTTGCAACTTGTGTTCGGAGGCTTGCCCGACCGATTGCCTCGAGCTGACGCAGAGCTTTGAGCTTGCGGTTTATCATCGCGCGGGCTTTCGATGGGACCGCGAGATGCTCGAAAAGGGCATCAATTATGTTCGATATGCGAAATAGGGGATAGGGGCTGGGGGTTAGGGGTTGGACCAACCCCCGGCCCCCAACCCCCAACCCCGCCGAAGGCTTATGCAACTTCACGGCTTGGAAGCAGCTCTGTTTTACGTGCTCGCGATCATGACCTTGTTCATGGCCGTGTTCGTTGTGACCGCGCGCGTAGCAGTTCACTCGGCGTTGTTTCTTATCTCAACTCTCGTCAACGTAGCGTTGTTGTTCATCCTGCTGCGCGCGGAGTTCGTCGCCGGGGTTCAGATACTAGTGTACGTCGGCGGTGTGATGGTTCTGTTTTTGTTCGTCATCATGCTGGTTCAGACTCGCGCGGAAGAAGAATCGCGAGTGCGGCTCTACACGGGACAAACGTGGCCGGCGGTGATCATCGCATTGCTGCTTGCGGTGTCGTTTTACTTCGCGATGAATCCGGCTCAGGCTGCGTTCAGGCCACCCGAGGGACCTTCGGTGACCGTGGCCGAAAGCTCCGAGCGCGCGAGCGCGGGCGCCGGGTCGAACATATCCAAGGATACTCAAGCAGTGGGCGAGCAGCTTTATCGCCAGGCCGCGTTGCCTTTTGAAATAGCATCGCTGTTGTTGCTGGTCGCGATGGTCGGCGCGGTGCTGCTCGCTCGCGGAACGAAGCAAGAGAAGTACTACGAGTAATTGCCGATTGCCGATTGAGATCCACTCTGAAGTCGGCAATCGACAATCCAAAATGGGGGATTCGTGATCAGTTTCATCATGGGCGCGCTCGCCTATGTGTCACCGCTGCTAATGCAAGCTCAGGGACCGCTGCTCAAGCGATTCGAGCCGACGCTCATCAACTTTTTGATGCTGAGCTTCCTGCTCTTCGTCGTCGGAGTCGCAGGAGTTCTGTCCCGGCGCAATATCATCATCATATTCATGTCGATTGAGCTGATCCTGAACGCAGTCAATCTGAACCTGATCGCGTTCTCGCGCTACCTGGAATTGAACAAAGATGCGCTGGCGGCCAAAGGGCTGGCGGTCAATCCGCTGTCCGGGCCCGTCTTCACTGTCTTCATAATCGTAGTTGCCGCCGCCGAAGCAGCGGTCGGGCTTGGTATCGTGATCGCGATGTTCCGCAATCGCGAAACAGTCGCAATCGATGAGATTGATTTACTGAAATGGTAGAAGGCTTGAGACGTGATGCGTGAAACGTGATACGTGACCGGATAGCTCCGATCACGTTTCACGCATCACTCATCACGCATCACCACTCACTTTATGCTCAAACTCGTCTGGCTCATTCCGGTTCTTCCGCTCGTTGGGTTCCTGCTTAATTTCCTTTTGGGCCGCCGGCTGCGGCTCAGCGAACGCGCGGTCTCGATCGTCGCGTGCGGCGTGATACTCGCGTCGATGCTGCTCACGCTCGGTGCGTTCTACGAATATCACTGGAGCTACAACCCCGCGAACGAAGACAAGCCATACATCACCACCAACGACGGATTCCCGAATTCATTTACGTGGCTGCCGGGCGGCGCAGCGCAGAAATCGCTGGGCAATGAAAAGAGCGCGCTTTCGAATTTCAATATTCCGTGGAGCTATCAGATCGATCAACTCTCGCTGGTGATGATGTTCATCGTCACCTTCGTGGGCTTCTGGATTCACGTCTTCGCTACCGGATACATGCACGGAGACAAGGGCTACTATCGGTTCTTCTCTTATCTGAATTTATTCATGTTCATGATGCTGCTGCTGGTGATGGGCTCGAACTTCATGATCATGTTCATCGGGTGGGAAGGCGTGGGCCTCTGCTCTTATCTGCTCATCGGCTACTACTTCGACCGGCAGGAAGCGGGAGACGCGGCGAAGAAGGCATTCGTCGTGAATCGCATCGGCGATTTCGGAATGGTGCTCGCGATCTCCGGAGTGTTCGCGACATTCGGCACGCTTCAGTTTCATGACATAGCTAATTTGTCTGCGGCCTATCCGAAAGAACATCTCTGGCAATTCGGATTGATGTCTTGGCTCGCGCTTGGTTTGTTCATCGGCGCAACCGGCAAGTCCGCGCAGATTCCGTTGTACATCTGGCTGCCTGATGCGATGGCCGGGCCCACGCCGGTATCGGCGCTGATACACGCGGCGACGATGGTGACCGCGGGCGTGTTCATGGTGACTCGCACTAATTTCATCTTTCAGCGATCGGTCACGATGATGATGATCGTTGCGCTCGTCGGATGTTTGACTGCTTTCATCGCGGCGACGATCGGCATAACGCAAACCGACATCAAGAAGGTGCTGGCTTACTCGACGGTCTCGCAGCTCGGCTACATGTTTTTGGGCGCGGGTGTCGGCGCGTTCATCGGAGCGATCTTTCACGTGTTCACGCACGCGTTCTTCAAAGCGTTGCTCTTCCTCGGATCGGGCTCTGTGATCCACGGCATGCATCACGAGCAGGAGATGCCGCGAATGGGCGGGCTGCAGAAATATCTGCCGACTACTTACAGGACGATGATGTTCGGATGGCTCGCGATCTGCGGAATCATTCCATTCGCGGGCTTCTTCTCCAAAGATGAGATCCTGTGGAAGACGTTTTCGACAAACGTCTTCGGCGGGAGCAAGATTCTGTGGTTTGTCGGATTCGTCACCGCGGGAATGACTGCGTTCTACATGACTCGCTTGATGGGGTTGACCTTTTGGGGCGACGAACGTTTTCGCCAAAAACACGGAGGCGGCGAAGCGGATGAAGCGCACGCCGCGGCTCACGATAAGGACCTAAAGCCTCACGATGCGTCAGTGGCGTCCGCGGGCGATCGCCCGCATCATCAGCCTGGCGAGCACGTCGGCGCTCACGATACGACAGACCGGTTGGATGCCCATGGGGTCGGTCATTCGCATTTCGAGCCACACGAATCACCGCGAAGCATGACGCTTCCGTTGATAGTGCTTGCCGCCGGCTCGCTTGTTGTTGGCTGGTTCGGTATTCCGCACGCACTCACCGGCGGAGCGAATATCAACTTCTTCGAGCACTGGCTCGAACCGGTTATTGTCCAGGTACACGATGGCCCGGTTCCCCAACACGCGGCCTCAGAAGCGGCTCCAGGAGCCCATCCCAGGGCAGCGGCCGAACCACTTGCGGCGGAGGAGAGTCATGCCGAAGCGGCTCACGAAGCGACCAACCCGCTTGAATACTTGTTGATCCTTTTGTCGCTCGCGATCGCCGCCGGGGGCATCTATCTCGGGCGCGTCTTCTATGTGAAGCGACCCGATCTTCCGAAGGTTTGGGCGGCGAAGCTTCGGCCGCTGTACACACTCAGCTTCAACAAGTGGTATTGGGATTGGCTGCTCGATATAAAGGGCGTCGAAGCCGGCAAGGCTTTAAATGATGGGCTGTTCCAAGTCGACCACGAATTTGTCGACGGCGGAGTGAACGGCGCGGGCTCGGTCACTCGATTTTGGGCGAAGGTCAGCGGCTGGTGGGACAAGTGGATAATCGACCTGGCCGTCAACGCAACTGGCTGGATCACGCGCGCGGGCTCGTTTGTGCTGCGCACGGTGCAAACGGGTTTCTGGCAAAACTACGCGCTGCTATTCGCGCTCGGGCTATTCGTGATTTTGATTTACTACGTGTACCCGGCGATCTCGACAACGATCAAGGGATTCGCAGGGAAGTAGCATCTCAGATTTCGGATTATTTCAAATTTCAGATTTGAAATTTGAGACTCTTTGAGATTTCAAATCTGAGATTTCAGACTCGAAACTAAACGGAGACTTTGGCAATGCCTGGTCATATCGAGTTGTTCAGGATCGGACTTCTGTCGTGGGTGACATGGCTCCCGGCGGTGGGCGCGATCTTAATCCTGTTCTTCAATCGCAATCGCAACAATGGCATTCGCTGGTTCGCGAATATGTGGATCGGGCTGTGTTTTTTGATATCGATCCCACTCGTGACCGGACTCGGCGGCCGTGGACCGGGTTACGATCGAGCGTATGGCGGATTGCAATTCATCGAAGACCACGAATGGATCCCGCTCATCGGCGCGCGCTATCAGCTTGGCGTGGATGGGCTCGCGCTCGTGCTGGTGATGCTGACGACCTTGCTCGGAGTGATCGCGGTGGTGTGCTCGTGGGCATACATTCGCGAGAAGGGCCGCGAAAAAGAATATTACATAATGATGCTGCTGCTTCAGAGCGGCATGATCGGCGCGTTCGTCGCGGCAGACATGTTCCTGTTCTTTATCTTCTGGGAAGTGATGCTGGTCCCAATGTACTTTTTGATCGGCATCTGGGGTGGCAAGAACCGGCTCTACTCTGCAATCAAGTTTTTCCTGTACACGCTGGTCGGTTCGGTCGTGATGCTGCTCGCCGTGCTGAAGCTGTTCTTCATTTTTCCAGACGTCGTGAAAGCTCAGCGGCCGGCGGTTGAAGCTACCGCGCGTCAGATTTCAGCAAGCAGCATCGCCGACCCAGAGCGACGCGGCCAGGTGAATGAGCAAATGCTCAACATGGCGCTCGATGCGATGAAGCGCGTCGACGGGATCGATCCGCAGACGAGGAGTCCGCTGCCATCGGGCTATTCTCACAGCTCGTTCAATATCACCGCGCTCACGGCGATGGGTCCGCATATCAAGACCGTTTTCGGACTCGGACTTGTGATCTGGTTGTTCATCGGCTTCGGACTTTCATTCGCGATCAAGGTTCCAATGTTCCCGTTCCACACGTGGCTTCCGGATGCCCACTACGATGCGCCAACGGCAGGCTCGGTGATACTGGCGGGCGTGCTGCTGAAGATGGGAACGTATGGATTCATGCGATTCTCGCTGCCCATCTTTCCCGACGCGGCAAAGGACCCGCGAGTGCGAACGTGGATGGTTGTGCTGGCGATCATAGGAATAATTTACGGCGCGCTCGTCGCGATGGCGCAGAAGGACGTCAAGAAGCTGGTGGCGTATTCATCGGTCTCGCACCTCGGCTTTGTGATGCTTGGACTGTTCGCGTTCAACCCGAACGGCATCAACGGCGCGGTGATGCAGATGATCAATCACGGTATCTCGACCGGCGCGCTGTTCATGCTCGCTGGAATTTTGTACGAGCGCAGGCACACATATGAGATCGCGGAGTTTGGCGGGCTCGCTCACGTGATGCCAACTTTCTCGACAATCTTTTTGATAGTCACGTTGTCATCGTTAGGACTCCCGCTGATGAACAACTTCATCGGCGAGTTCCTTACAATCAGAGGCGCGTTCGAAGCACGAGTAACGTGGGGCGCGTTCGCGGCTGTGGGAATAATCCTGGGCGCGGCTTACATGCTGTGGTTGTATCAGCGCGTGTTCTTCGGACAAATCAACAACAAGGCCAATGAAGGGTTGAAGGACCTCGACGCGCGCGAGGCCTGGCAGTTCGCACCGTTGATCTTTTTGATCTTCTGGATCGGCGTTTATCCGAAGCCGCTGCTTTCCTATATCGAGCCGCAAACAAACGTGGTAGTCGCGCAAGTGGAGCCGGACTACTTCAAGGGCGTGCCCGCAGCCGAGCAACGCCAAGTCGCTGAAGAACAACTACGATGATGGTTCGGGGTTCAGGGTTCAGAGTTTCGGGTTGACAGCCGGCAATCCCAGACTCGGAACCTGGAACCCGGAACCCGAAACTGATTTATGCAAACCGATTTCTCATCGATCGTCCAACAGGCGACCCAGTTCCTGATGCCTGAAGGGATCCTCACCTTATTCGCCTGCGCCGCGCTTGTGCTCGACGTGATGCTCCCGCGCAATCGCAAAAAAGTGGTCTCGGTCGTATGCCTGGGCGGACTGGCGCTTTCATTCGCATCACTGCTCATTCTTTATTTCACAATCGTCAGCAAGAGCGCGGCACGCACTGCGTTTTTCGAAATGATCGTGCTCGACAGCTACGCCGTCGTCTTCAAGATGATGTTTCTTATCGGCGCGGCGCTGTCGATCCTGCTGTCGATGAAGTATCTCGACGTCGAAGGCGAACAGCGTGGCGAATATTACTCGCTGATTTTGTTCTCGGTCATCGGGATGATGTTCATGGCTTCGAGCGTCGACCTGTTGTCGCTGTTCATTTCGCTCGAGTTGATGGCGGTGTCGGTCTACATTCTTGTCGGTTACTTCAGACGCGACAAAAAATCGAACGAAGCTTCGATGAAGTATTTCCTGCTGGGCGCGTTTTCATCAGGCGTATTGCTGTACGGCATCTCGATGATCTACGGCCTGACGGGCACGACGAACCTGGCGAAGATCGCCGCGGCTCTGCCGATCGTTTCCTCTTCGGCGTTCAATCCGTTCGGCGCGCAAGCCCCGCCCGACATGCGATACCTGTTGTTGATGTCGATGGTGCTGATGGCGGCTGGAATGTTCTTCAAGGTCGCGGCGGTTCCGTTTCACATGTGGGCGCCCGACGCATACGAAGGCGCACCTACTTCGATCACGGCTTTCATGTCGGTCGGCGTCAAAGCCGCAAGCTTTGCGATGTTCGGCAGGTTGTTTCTCTACGGTCTTCCCGATCTGCGAGCCTCGATCGCCGGTGACGCCGCTTCGAACACCCAGGCGCTGCCGGGGTGGGCCGTCTTGCTGGGAGTAGTGTCCGCGATAACGATCGTATGGGGAAACCTGGGCGCGCTGACTCAGAACAACACCAAGCGGCTGCTCGCATACTCGTCGATCTCGCACGCGGGGTACACACTGTTGGGACTGATCGCCGGCAATCAAACAGGCTACACCGGCTTTGTGATTTATCTGTTCATCTACACGATCATGAACCTGGGCGTATTCGGTTGCATCATCGCGCTTCGCCGCAAGGGAATCGTTGGCGATCGTATGGAAGACCTGAACGGCTTGATGAAGAAAGCACCGCTCTTGACCGTGATGATGACGATCTTCCTGCTGTCGCTCGGGGGCATTCCTCCGACTGCCGGATTCATCGGCAAGTTTTATTTGTTCGCGGGTCTGATCGAAACCGGTAACCCGTGGCTCGTGCGATTAGCGATCCTGGCGGTTCTGATGAGCGCCGTGTCTCTTTATTATTACATCCGATTCATTCGCGCGATGTACATCGAAGGCGAGACCGAGCCCGAACCGATCGCGCTCACGCCTTCGCTTCGAATCGCGCTGGTCGCCGCGATGGTCCTTGTGCTTTACATCGGCGTGTTCCCGCAACGATTGATCGACCTCACTCAAAAAGCGGCCATGTCGCAAGGACTGAAGACGTACTCTTACCAGGAAGGCCCAAAGAAACCTGCGGCCGCGGGCGCCGTGCCTGGCGGAATTCCGGGCGAGTCTGAAGAGAACGAACCAGGCCCTCCTCGCCGCTGATCTTAATGCCTGCCGAAGACTACAAACCCGGGGACCTCCGAGAAGTCAACAAACGTGATGGCGGCATAAGCTGGCGTCAGGCGATGGGAACCGTGGGATTAGCGCTTGCGATCCCGTGGATGATCGGAGTACCCGCGCTGATCGGCTGGTGGCTTGATAAGAAGTACGCGACCTCTCCGTTATGGATCATCGTCGGGCTCGCGTTGGGATTGTTGAGCACGGCTGTAGACATTTTCAAACTGCTGAAACGCTTCGGCCAGTTCAAGTAACGGTCTTTGGGTGATTGCTCAACGCCAGCTATCTGATCTCCCGCCATTCGAGACCAAACCGCGCAAGGTATTTTCTCAAGCGATCCGCATCGTTGACGGTTTTCTTCTTCTCACGCGAGGTGGTGAACAGTGTTCGACCGGCTTCTGATAGCGTGCCCGACTCTCGGCAAACTTTGATCACGCTCGCGAGTTGGTGCCGGTCAAACAGATCAACAGCGTTCAATGATTCCCTTCCAAGCAATCGCTCGAGCACAGCTTCCGCCTCGGTGTCTGGTTGTGCCCGCCACGCGCCGCGCAAGCGCTCGATCTCCTCGTTCACGACTTCGCTGGTGATCCTCCCGCCCGGCGCGAGCGTCGCCATGCGGACTATTGCGCCGTTCAGATCGCGGAAGTTTCCACTCCATCGAGCCTCGCGCGCGACCGCGAATTTCAGGAATCGCTCGCGAGCCTCCTTGCTGAAAGTTACCCGCTTCCCCGTCCTCCGAGCGTATTGCTCGAGTTCGTATTTTAGATTTGGTTCGATGTCTTCGACGCGATCTCTGAGGCCCGGCATGTGAAAGGTCCACAGGTTGATCCGCGCCAACAGGTCTTCGCGGAACTTCCCTTCGCCAACCAGCGCAACAAGATCTCGATTCGTTCCGGCTATGAGTTGAAAATCGCTCTTCACTTCACGGTCACTTCCCAACGGTAGAAACACTTTTTCCTCGAGAGCCCGCAGCAACATTGCTTGTTCGTCCGCGCCGAGTTCGCCGATCTCATCCAGGAACAACATTCCGCCGTCGGCCGCGCGGAGCAGACCAGGTCTCGCGTTTATCGCCCCGGTGAAGGCGCCCTTCACATGCCCGAACAACGCCGACATCGCCGCGTCTCCTCGAATCGTCGCGCAGTTCACCTCGATGAAATCGCCTTTCACTTGATGCCGGGCGCGTTTCAATTCGTAGATCCGCCGCGCGAGCCGCGACTTGCCTGCGCCGGTTGGCCCCATCAACAACAGCGGATCAGACGAAGCGATCACTACCTGCTCGATCTTGTCTATCAATCGATTGAACTCCGCGTTGCGAGTCTCGATACCTGACTTCAAGAACGAAGCGGCCTGCTTCTGTTCCTGCTGAAAGCGCGAAGCTATGCGATCGTAGCGCGACAGATCGAGATCGATGATTTCGTATGACCCTGGGCTTCCTCGTTTTCGCGCGGCCGGCGGAGAACTTTGAATCAGTTTAGCCGGAAGGTAGCGTGACTCGGTAAGAAGGAACAGGCAAATCTGCTCGACGTGAGTCCCGGTCGTGATGTGAATCAAATACTCCTCGCGATCAGTGTCGAACTCATACGCGGCGGCGAAGTCATGCAATGCGCCGTAGACCTCTTCGAAGTCCCACGGGTCGGCAAGCTGAATCTCGATCAGTTTCACTTCGGTTTCAGGTGAGACAGTCGCGATATCGTCGATCACTGTGCGCGCAATAGCGGCGAACTTCTTCTGGTAGAGCAGCTCGAATCGGTGAATCAGCAAGTCCTCGTGTTGGCACAAGGCAACAGTGGGACGCCATCGCTGCCAGCGATCTGACCCCTTGCCGCTGTCGAGTGTCGCCCCGAGCAATCCGATTACGACCTGTGTCTTGCTCATAGAATAATCGCTAAGAACTTAGCTTATCCGATAGTAAATCCAAACCGCCGAATCTCAAAGTCTTTGTTGTCCTTTCGTGCGATCGCGAGGACTTGGTGTGATCGGTCAGCGACTTAGCGCGTCGCAAGCGGAAACTGTTTGTGATGAGCCCAGCGTTGGCACACCGGATGCCCTGGCACATAGCGAACGAGGAGAGATTGAATGAACGAGGTGAAGGACGATGAAGCTTGCAGAGGCTCTTGTACTTCGAGCGGATTATCAGAAGCGGCTCGAACAGTTGAAGTTCAGATTGATCCGAAGCGCAAAGGTGCAGGAAGGCGACGAGCCTGCTGAGAACCCTTCGCGGCTTCTTGATGAACTTGAAGATGTTGCGGCGCGGCTTGCGGAGTTGATCCGAAGAATCAATCGCACGAACTCGGCTGCAAGGCTGCAGAATGGCGTGACGCTTACCGACGCACTTGCGACTCGTGACGTTCTGTTGAAGCGGCGCGGTGTCTATGCTGAGTTGGCGAACGCCGCGGCGATCGGACAAGAGCGCTACAGCCGATCGGAAGTGAAGTTCAAGAGCACGGTAAACGTTTCCGAGATCCAGGGCCAGGTCGATACTCTTTCGCGAGAGTACCGAGAGCTTGACTCGCGATTGCAGGAAGCGAACTGGGCGATCGAGTTGGTTGAGTAGCCTCAACGGGAACTCCGAAGGAGTTACCTGCTATGAAAATAGGCGGCTAAGTTGTTGATTCAACGCCGAGGCGCAATTTTCATCCTGGTTGTGGCGATCCACAGGATCATGGGCGCTGTCTATAGAAGATCGCGCGATAACGGTATCCGGACTCCGAAGGAGTCACCTGTGTCCGTTCAGTTTGGGTTCGCGGAGAACAGGTAGCTCCGATGGAGCCACGGGCTAATCACCGCCGCACATTCTATTGACAGGTCGTCCCTCTGGGACTGCCGACGACGTATTCACCGGAGGTTTTGAAAGAATCGTATCGCACTAGACGCAGAGGTAGCTGAGGCAACAGGAGCGAGCACAAAACCATTACCATCCGGCAAAGATGGCTATCGGACTTGCGGGGCCGCGTCCATTTCTTACAGATGAGCCCAGCACTGTCACAGGCGCATCGAGCACAGTTCACGGTCACTACCGCGTGCTGGTCTGTTGTTTTGGTGAGGGCGGGTAAGGGGACTGCGTCGGGGAACGGTTTCACGCGACTCAAGAGAGGCCCAGAGACCATGCTGGATTGCTTAGGTCAGGGCGAGCATTGCAGCCTCGGCGCGACCGTACAGGTGAAGTAGAATGTTGGGCATCATGAGCACAAAGCAGGCTGAAGAAAAAAAACTCGCGAACGCGCATAACTGGAAGCATCTTGCGAGGTGGAACGCCGAGGGCTTCTACGAATTGCGCACTGAAGACACTCGCGATGTGCCGGTGAGGATGTTCCTTACCCAGCGCCTGCTTCAAGATGCCGAGGACATTCTCTATCGACAGATTATCAACGCGACTCGGTTTCCTGGCGTCAAGCTTGTCGTCATTACGCCCGATGTTCACTACGGCTACGGCGTACCAGTGGGCTGTGTGATCTTGACTGACTCGCAGGACGGCGCGATCGCGATGGGACCCGTAGGCTACGACATCGGATGCGGAATGGTCAGCGCTAAGAGTGAGGTTCCGGTTAGTGCCGCAACGCACGATCGCAAGCTCGCATTCAATCGCGAGGTGATGAAGCGAGTGGATCTGGGCGCCGGCGGCAAGAGCATCAAGCTCGGCACCGTCGATCGAAGCGAGTTCGATAATCTGATTCACGGTGGAGCCGAGTATTACGTCGAGAAGTACGGAGCGACATTTGATCGCTCGCGAGCCGAGCGGCATCGGTTGCCGGTTGATGATGACTGGCAGCCGCCGCTTGGCGGTAGAGGCAAGCCCGAGCGTGGATTCGCGCAGCTCGGCTCGCTCGGAGGAGGCAACCACTTCATCGAGCTTCAGCGGTGCCAAGAGACGGGCACGCTGTTCGTACAGGCGCACACCGGCTCGCGCGGCTGGGGTCACGGGCTTGCGACTAACTATTTCGATCTCGCTCGCGCTGAGAAGCCTGATGTAATCACCGATCTCGATCTCGGGTACTTCACGCCGGAGTCGAATCACTATCGCGAGTACCTGAACGCGGTGGCCGCCGGAGGAAACTTCGCGATCATCAACCGGCTTATCATCTTCGAGCAGGTGGCCGAAGCATTCGAAAAGGTCTTCGGCGGCGAGCTGGAGCTGATCTACGAGATTTCTCACAATCTCGTTCAGAAGGAATGGCATCCGGAGTTTGGCGATGTGTGGGTGCATCGCAAGGGTGCGACTCGCGCTTTCCCTGCCGGGCATCCGGCGCTTCGAGGAACGATGTGGGAGGAGACAGGTCATCCGGTGTTGATACCGGGCTCGAACAAGGATTGGAGCTATGTCTTGAGACCGGCTCCAGGAGCCGTTTCCAGCGGCTACTCGGTAAATCACGGCGCGGGCCGGCGAATGTCGCGGGGCGAGGCTGCAAGGAGCCTCAGCCAGCGAAAGATTGATGATGAGTACGCTGCCGCCGGAATCCTGGTGAACGTGGATGGCCACGTGCCGATCGATGAGTCGTCGGCGTGCTACAAGCGCTCGAAAGAAGTAGTTGGCGCGGTGGTAGGCGCGGGACTCGCGACGGTGGAGTACACGCTGTGGCCGCTCGCGTCATTGAAGGGAACTGAAAGTGCTGGACGCAGAAAAGGCAAGCGCTCGAAGCGACAGTCGAGCAAGCACCATTAGAAATGCCACGAAGACGCAAAGGCACGAAGCAGCACTAAGACCTTTGTGTAGCCTTGTGACTTTGTGTCCCTGTGGCGAGCTTTTATGATCGCAATCGACGGAACATTTGGAGAAGGAGGCGGGCAAATTCTGCGCACGGCGTTGGCGCTCTCGCTGGTCACGGGCAAGCCGTTTCGCATCGAGCGCATTCGCGCGGGGCGCAAGAACCCAGGCCTCCTTAGGCAACACCTCACCGCGGTGAACGCTGCAACTGAGGTTTCGCGTGCCGAGGTCACGGGTGCGGCCATCGGCTCTCGCGAGTTGAAGTTCGCACCCGGCAGCGTTGTTCCGGGTGATTACGCTTTCGCGGTCGGGACGGCGGGCAGCACAACGCTGGTGTTGCAGACGGTGCTGCCAGCGCTGTTGATTGCAAGCGGTAAGAGCAACGTGATCCTTGAAGGCGGCACGCACAACCCGTTTGCTCCGCCGTTTGATTTTCTCGAGAAGGCTTTTCTGCCGCTGGTGAATCGAATGGGACCAAGAGTCACGGCTGCGCTTGAACAGCCGGGCTTTTACCCAGCAGGCGGAGGCCGGATGAGCGTGACCAGCAAGCCGGCGGCTAAGTTGAATCGCCTTGATATTCCGGCACGCGGAGAAATAAGAGTGAGACGAGCCAAGGCGGTAGTTGCGAATCTGCCGATCAGCATCGCCGAACGCGAGTTGATGGTGATTGCGCGGAAGATGTCCTGGCAGCGTGACTGGATGAAAGCCGAATCAGTTGAACGCTCGCCCGGCCCGGGGAACGTGGTGACTATCGAAATCGAATGCGAGCACGTGACTGAAGTGTTCACCGGATTTGGCGAGCGCGGGGTTCGCTCTGAAGCGGTTGCGGAGAAAGCAGCGCAACAGGCGCGGCGCTACATTGGTTCTGAAGCTGCAGTCGCGGAGTATCTCGCCGACCAGTTGTTGATTCCGATGTCGATGGCGGGCGGCGGGAGCTTTACAACGTTGCCGCTATCACGGCACGCGACGACGAATATCGAAGTGATCGGCAAGTTTCTCAATGTTTCCATCGAAGCTTCGCAGATCGAAGATCGTGTGTGGAAGGTTGATGTGCGCTCGTGAGGCGAGATGGGGTTGTGACTGGTGGTGATGATTCTTGATCGAATCTTATTTACCGCTTGGCGGCACTTGGCGGGCCGTAATGTAACTACTGAATCCTATCAGGCTTGAGTGCATGGAACTTATCGCGACGACGAGCGTAAAAGATAATTCGCGAAAAAAGTTGTAGGAGATTTTGCAAGACTCGTTTATATTATTCATTCTCGCTGAGGAGAATTAGTTCGATGATGTTCAAAGGACAAAACTCAAGAAGCATCACACGCGTCGCGACGTGGCGGCGTTGTGCGTCCTTTGGGCTCGCCTGCCCGAGCGCGCCATCCTTAGGCGTCAATTTGCTCGGCTACGTGAATACCATAGGCAGCACGAAATCGGCAGAACATCGTTTCTCCGATTGTTCACGTCGCCTGAGTTGATCCAGCGGGAGCGGATTCCCGCTCCCAAAATCTCAAAACAGCAGTTCGATAGAAGAGACAAAAGGAGCGGGCCGTATCTGCGCTTTGTGTGCGGAAAGGACTCGTTCCTTTTTGTTGTTTGACAATTGAATTCCGTGTTTGGCCGGCGTCGCATAGCGGCAATTGCACTTGGCTGTAGACCAGGCGGTCCTTTGAGGCCTTCGGAAGTTCGAGTCTTCCCGCCGGCATTTCGGGAGAGTTCGTTAATGGCAAGCGGCAGGTCTCCAAAACCTGTGCTCTGAGTTCAAGTCTCAGCTCTCCCGCTTTCGGCGAGTGACTGGCATGGACGAAGACACCGGTTTGAAGCCGGCTGCCCGTTAGGGTCGCGCGTTCGATTCGCGCACTCGCCGCTTTCGGAGACGTCGCCTAATTGGCATGGCACTGCGTTGGAGTCGCAGCGGGCTCAGTCCTGTGTAGGTTCGAATCCTATCGTCTCCGCTGATGGAGAGGTGGCCGAACGGATAAGGCAACTGGTTGCTAACCAGTCGGGGTAACACCCGTGCAGGTTCGACTCCTGTCCTCTCCGCCATTCGGAAGGCGTCCGGCCGGACGAGGAGCCTCGTTCGAAGCGAGGTAGCGGTAGCCATTCCGTTGCGGGTTCGAGTCCCGCGCCTTCCTCTTGTGTGGTAGCTCGATCGGCGGACGCAACTGGCTCTGAGATATCAGATTTGAGATTTGAGATTTCAGATTTGAGATTTGAGATATTTGAGATTTCAGATTCGAAAGCGCGCGTGTGTGCCGCGGCGGCGGTCATAGAAAGGCGCCCGCACAGGAAAGAAGTTATGCCCTCGTAGACCAACTGGTAGGAGTCGCCAGTCTTAGAAACTGGACAGTGGTGAGTTCGAATCTCCCCGAGGGTACTTGTTGAAGTGCTGAGAGAAGAGTGCTGAGTGCTGAGTGCAGGCGATCCAACTCAGCACTCAGAGCTCAGCACCCAGCACTTTCGGGTCTTGCTGGCGTAGCCCAACCGGCAGAGGCAACTGGCTCAAACCCAGTTTGGTGAAGGTTCGACTCCTTCCGCCAGCACCACAGTTTTCAGATTTGAGTTATTTCAAATCTCAAATTTGAGATTTGAGATTCGCAGGCGCTTCGTTGGTCTAGGGGAATGACGCTGCGTTGCCAGCGCGGAAGCGCGGGTTCGATTCCCGCACGAAGCTCCAGGAATTTGTGGCACGCGTAGCCAAGGCGGTTAAGGCGCCGGTCCGCAAAACCGGAAATCGTGAGTTCGAATCTCACCGCGTGCTCTTTGATGCGGAGATGGAGCAGGAACCAGGCTCGGCTGGCTCATAACCAGCAAATCATCCGGTGCGACTCCGGACTCCGCTACCAATTCGTGATGCGTGAGACGTGATGCGTGATCAGGCGGGAGTGATGCAACAGGCAGACATCGCTCGCTTAAAACGAGCGTCTTGGGAGTTCGATTCTCCTCTCCCGCATCGAGAGAGTGTCCGGCAAACTCCCGGGTGTCGGTGACTACTGAATCGACGACAAACTGAAGTTTGCCGGACGAAACGGGGATGAATGCAAAGCGGTCGCGCGACAGGTTTTTCAAGCCTGCTTTAGAGAGTTCGAGTCTCTCCATCCCTGCTATTGATGGCGAACGTGGCCGAAAGGATCAGGCGCGAGATTGTGGCCCTCGTCAATGCAGGTTCGAGTCCTGTCGTTCGCCCTTTGTTCCGAGATGGTGTAACTGGCAACACGCTGGGCTCTGAACTCAGAAACTGGAAGTTCGAATCTTCCTCTCGGAACCAGTTCTTTTGAAACAAAGATGTAGCGCACGGCGCCGGCTCGCGCTCACTGGCGATCTGGCGAAAGAACGCAAGCTGGCGGCTTGCGCTACATTTGCCGGCTTGGTGTAACTGGCAGCACACTTGCCCGATTAGCGAGTAGTCCGGGTTCAACCCCTGGAGCCGGTACTGATGGCGACGAATGCAAAGAGTCGAGCGCCTGGGTTCTCAACTCAGTCATAGCGAGTTCAAGTCTCGTCGTCGCCGTTCGGGGTCGTGGCCGAGAGGCTCAGGCACTTGATTGTCGATCAAGAATACGCGAGTTCGAATCTCGTCGATCCCGCTGATGTTTGCTGATGTTTGAATCGCTGGCGTGGCCGAGCGGAACGAGGCGCTGCTCTTCTAAAGCAGTCAACGCGGGTTCGAATCCTGCCGCCAGCGCTTTGCGCTTGAAGCTTTGATGGCGAAGCACAGGTTTCTTAAACCTGGGAGGAGGGTTCGAGTCCCTACGGGCGCACTGCGGAATCTCAGATTTCAAATTTCAGATTTGAGATTTGAGATATTTGAGATGTGAGATTTGAGATTTGAGATTTGAGATTGAACGCTCCGGTAGCTCAACTGGCAGAGCGCGAGGCTTATACCCTCGAAGCACCAGATTAGTGCGTGATCCGAGTTCGACCCTCGGCCGGAGCATGAAGGTTTGGATTGGGGATTTTGGATTGCCAACGAGCTTCGCTAATCCGAAATCGAGCTGGGCCGGAAGCTCATCAGGATGAGTTCTCGACTTTTAATCGAGAGGTAGTGGGTTCGACTCCCACCCGGCCCATCAAGGGACCGAGGATCGAGGATCGAGAATAGCAAGACGGATCGATCCTCAAGCGTCGATTCTCTATGGAATCGCCCGCGAAGCTCAGAGGGCGGAGCACTCGATCGGTAATCGAGAGGTGGCGAGTTCGATTCCCGCCGCGGGCTCTGGTCGCAGACGGAGGACGGAGGACGGACGACCGAGGACGGTCTGCGGTCACCGGTCATTGTTATGGCGAAGATTCTGCCGATCATCACTGAGACGAATCGCGAGCGCTACGCTGCGTGGCGCAGGAGAGCACTTGTGCGGAAGCTCACGATGATCAGGCGAAGTTCTCGCCGGGGCTCGATAGCTCAGACGGTAGAGCACCGATCTCATAAGTCGGTCACCGGCGGTTCGATTCCGCCTCGAGCCATTGGGAGGTGAGCGATGAAAGAAGGCGCGCGACTCAGAATCCTGGACTTGAGGACTGACCGGCGGTGGGATGTCGAGGCGATTCATCCGCGGCGCCAACACCGAACCGAGTTCGGGAATTCCCTGCGCGAGCGGTGCGACGGCGCGATACCGAAAGCGAGTCGCGGATAAGCGAGAAGACGCACGCGAACGTGCGATATGTCTCCAATCCGTCGGAAGTGGAGATTTGAGTTCATTCGGGCGTAGCTCAGCGGCAGAGCATCCGGCTGTTAACCGGACTTGCGGAGGTTCGAGTCCTCCCGCCCGAGCTTTTCGGGGTCAAGGCTTGATGGAAAGCCGCCTGCCTTGGGAGCAGGAGAGTCCGAGTTCGACTCTCGGGACCCCGACTTTTGAAACGGGGACTAGATGTTGTTGGCGGCATGCGAGTCCTGCAAACTCGATGGATGGGTTCGAGTCCCATAGTCTCCACCATGCTTGCTGCCGTGGCCGAGAGGACGAGGCGCGGGTTTCCTAAACTCGTCTACGCAGGTTCGAATCCTGCCGGCAGCTTTCAGCGGGCCCGCGTAGCTCAAGGCAGAGCGACACCCGCGGTGAGGGTCTTATGCGAGTTCAAATCTCGCCGCGGGCTCCAGGATTGAGGAACGAGGATCGAGGATGGAGGATCGAGGGTAGAGGATTGAGGATAGACAAACTGGCTCGGAACTCGATTCTCAATCCTCGATCCTCGATTCTCAATCTTCAATTCTCGATCCTCGAATCCGGTTGGGAAGCTCATCTGGAAGAGCGCTGGTGTGAAGCTCCAGAGGAAGTGAGTTCGACTCTCACCCCAACCACCATTGCGAAGTGGTGTAATTGGCAACACGCTCGACTTTGAATCGAGAGACTCCAGGTTCGAAGCCTGGCTTCGCAGCTTGCGGACGTGGCCGAATGGAATCAGGCGCTTGTCTTCGGAACAAGTCTATGCGGGTTCGAGTCCTGCCGTCCGCGCTGTTTGAATACGGCCCTGTAGCTCAGTTGGATCAGAGCGCCTGTCTACGAAACAGGAGGTCGCAGGTTCAAGTCCTGCCTGGGTCACTGGGAGAGGTTTGGATTGCGGATTTCGGATTGCGGATTCTGTGTTTTCAAGATTCGCCTTCAATTCGGGATTCGAGATTCGTGATTTCGACTGCTTCGTTGGTCTAGCTGGTATGACTCCGGTCCTGTAAATCGGCAGCGCTGGTTCGAATCCAGCACGAAGCTCTTGGGTTCAAGGCTAAGGGTTCAGGGTTGAATTCTAAACCAAAGCCTCGTTGGTCTAGCGGCTATGACTTCGGTCTTCCAAACCGATAGCGTGAGTTCGACTCTCACACGAGGCTCTTTTGTTACTTGTATCTTCGCCGCGTCCGAGCGTCGCCGCGTCGAAGTCTCAACGGTCGGGTAGCCTAATGGTAGGGCGCCGGTCCTACAAACCGGATGTTGAAGGTTCGATTCCTTCCCCGACTATTTCCGTAACGCACGCTGCCAGCTTGCGGATTGAGAGGCGCAAAAGTCTGGGGCGCAAGCTGGCAGCTTGCGTTACAATGCCGGCGTAGCTCAATGGGCAGAGCAACCGTCTCGTAAGCAGTAGACGCCGGTTCGAATCTGGCCGCCGGCTTTGATGATGGAGAATAGAGGATCTTCGATCCTCGACCTCTTGGGTGTTTCGATGACACTAACTCGAAAAGTCTTGTTGTTGAATGCTTCGTACGAAGCGCTTGGAATCGTCAACGTTCCACGCTCGGTGCGACTGGTGTGGAAGGGCTCGGCCGAAGTCGTTGAGCTTGATGGCGAGCGGGTTCTTCGCTCGCAACATTTCGTTTTCCCACAGCCTTCGGTCATTCGATTGATCGAATACATCGACGTGCGTGGAAGACAGGGGCGCTCGAGCACCAAGCGATCGCGCATTCTCGCGCGCGACGGCTATCGCTGCCAGTACTGCGGCACGAGGGGCGGTTTGTTCGATCTTACAATCGATCACATCATTCCCAGTTCGCGTGGCGGGCGAACAGTGGCTGAGAACTTGTGCGCCGCCTGTTTCGCTTGCAATCAGCGCAAAGGCGACCGCACGCCAGAGGAGGCTCGGATGCCGTTGCTGTCGAATCCGGCGGCGCTGACTTACGGCATGGATCGGGCGGTGATGCCTCACGCCGCGGAGTCGCGTCCCGAATGGCGCAAGTACCTGTTCATGGAAGACGCCGAGTTGGTCGTCGCTTAGAGAGGTTCAGAGTACCGTCGTCTGAAAGACGGTACTCTGAGCTATCTTTTCGGGCTTGCGTGCATTATGCCGGGTGAGGGGTGTAACATGGCCCCGTTGGACGCACCTCAACCGGCAGGTTGAGGAAAAGACTCATCCCTCCCAGGAGGGACCATGGCAACGATCAATCATCCTCCGCATTCCATTCGACCTCGTGACCAATGGACAATTAATTATTCACAAGGCGATGTCGACACGATCCGAGAGCAGATCGAGCAGACTGAATCAGCGAAGCGGCATTGGCTTGTGCTTGCGTTCATTGTCGCGCTTGCGGTGCTGGCCGGAGCTATCGCGTTGATGTCGACTAACTACGCGTTGTACAACTCGAGCGAGAAAGAGAAGAAGCGTCTCGTCGATGAGAATGCAGCGCTGAAAGCGCGCGTTGATCAGACTCAACAGCAGCTTGATGGAAAGATCGCGCAGGAAACCAAGGACGCGCAGGTGCGAGCCGAAGCCGAGTCCCGTTTGAGCAAGCTGATGCCCGCGGTGCTCAGTGGGAAGTCGGGCGGTGGAGAGATGGCCAGCTTCGCCCGAATGGTTTACTACGTTCCGAACAGCCGGGTTGAACTGGGCGAACGGCCTCCAAACGAGCTTTTTCGAAATTGGAAAGTCACGACTGGCTCGACGACTGAAGTATTCACGATGACCGGCGGATTCGTGGATGGGAAGTGGGTCGTGTACTCGAACCTCGTCGCGCGAAAATGACATTCGATGCGGCGATTCATTTGCCGCGTAAGCTGAGCGATGCGAGTCGCACCCTGGAGGGGCTACTCGCATCGGTCCACGCGAAAATAATTTCCCCACCGGCGCGCGTCATTCGTGGGAATCCGGTTGCCCGAGCAACTCCGGCCGTCGCGACGCTCAGCGCCTGATCTCGCGAGCCATCGGACCGAACGCGCCGCACTTTGATTTCTCCCCCCTTGGCCGTTCGCTCGAGCCAACACACCAGCGCAGACCCGTCACCGAGCACGTGCACTTGCACGCGGCCAACAGGGCTTCCCTCATCAACTTGAACGGGTTCGCCGAAGCTCGCGCCCGCGTCGGTTGAAAACGCGATGTTCACCCGTTGCGATTCTCTGGCTGCCGTGAACCACGAGACAGCGACGCGCTTTCCATCGGCTGCGATGGATGGGCCGTTAACCGGACAGCCTTCAATAGTCCACCCGTCAGCGTGAATGGTTCGCGGCTCGGTCCAACGTCCTTTCACGAATCGAATGATAGAAATATCACGCACCTCTTCCGGTGAGCGATCGCGATAGACGACCGCCGGCCCTTCAGAAGTGAGCGCGGCCGACGTCTGACAACAATCACAGACCCGCGCGTCGAGCATGGCTTCTTCGCTGAGGACGCCGGTCTTATCTATCGCCGCCCAATGCAGAGTCATCTCATTGCTCGAGGGGCCATGCCCATCGTGTTCGGTGTTGCCGGCCGCCTTTGCGAATTGGCGTCCGTCGAGCCAGAGCGCGCCCACCCGCGCTCCGCGAAGCGGTAACATCGAAACGAAGCCGTGCTCGGTCGCGGTATTGTCGCGATGAGGCGTGAACGGTTTACTCCAGGTCGCGCCTCCATCGGTTGATCTCGCGATGTTGATGTTGTAGGCGTGGCCGCCCGAGGACGCTTTTACAAGCCAGTGCGCGACAAGCGATCCGTCGGCCGCCATTGTGATAGAAGGAAAGTCCGCCCAGTTGACCAATAGATCGGCCGCTTCGATGATCGAACGAGGACTGGACCACTTGCCGCCCTCGCGAACCGCAAATCGCAGCGCGTGCCCACCATTGCCCACTGCTTCTATCCAACTCAAGAAGACTCGTCCGTCCGGCGCAGTGAACAGGTTCGGCTCACCGCTTGAAGCGCCCGCCGGCGAGTCAATCTCGCGCACAGTCGATTGAGCAATGGCGCTGTTTTGATAGAACGCCATCATCGCGATGAGAGACAACATGCAGAATGTTGTTGAGAGTCTTTGCAGTTGGTTATGCCTTTGGTGCTTCACTGACGACCTTTTGTTTGCGTTCGTCGAAGTACAGCACACGGCCTTCGCGATATGACTGCACGCTCATCCCGATGGTGGTCATCGCTTTGTAAGCGGTCAATGCATCGAGCACCGGCTTTTCGCGAGTGCGCACGCATCGCAGGAAATTCTCCATGTGCGACTCCCGAGGCTCGCAGTTGAGCTTCACTTCGGTGGCGCCGTACTTACTCTGAAATTGGTCCTTCGCAATGCGCGACGGAGTGACGGTTATGAAATCGACTTTACCTTCGAATTTCCCTTCCGGGACCATCATGATGGTTCCTTCGTGCCCGCGAATCAGCCCCGGAATATGAGTCTCGTTAGCCATCGACGAGCTGAGCACCAGCGAATGACCCTGCGCGTAATCGGCTACGAGATTGAATGTGTCGGGGACCTCGCGCTCGTCTTTGAAGATGTAGATGCCCCCACTCGCCATCACGCGATATGGAAACTGAGCATCGCCCCAGCAAATGTTCAGCGGCGCCATCACGTGGTAGAACAAGTCGGTTGCGATACCGCCCGAGTAGTCCCAGTACTTTCGAAAGCGGAAGAATCGATCAGCGTCATACTTGCGTTTGGGAGCGTCGCCCAGCCACATCTTCCAGTCGATGAAGTCCTCGCCTTTCGCTTCGGGCCCGGCGGCCGGATCGATCTTCCAATTCCACTCGCCGCCGGTCGAGTTCCGATGATAAGAGCCCTGGCTCATGATCAGTTTACCGATCATCCCATCCTGAATTGCTTTGCGAGCCTTCCACCATTGATCCGAACTGGTAGTCTGCGATCCAACCTGAAGAATGCGGCCGCTTTCCTTCACTTTTTCGTAGACTCGTTTTGCCTCTTCGACGGTATGAGTCATCGGCTTTTCGAGATAGACGTCCTTGCCTTTGTCCATCGCTTCTATTGCTATTCGCGCATGCCAGTGATCAGGAGTCGCAATGATCACGGCATCGACATCTTTGCGCTCCAGAATCTCTCGATAGTCCAGCGAGCCTTCGCACTTGGCGGTCTCCTTGGCCTTATTCAAACGCCTGGCATAGACATCACACACCGCGACAACTCGAGCCGGTGTGTTTGGCTGCTCGCCGGTTTTCATAACCCAGCCGAGCAAGTCATTTCCGCGCCCGCCTACCCCAATCAAAGCGACATTGATGTTGCCGTTTGCGCCCAGCACATTGCCCGACACCGCGGGCGCGCGGCCAAGGACATTCATAGCGGCGCCTGCCGCGACAGCGGATTTAACGAAGTCTCTGCGATTGAGTTTGTTATTGGACATATTTATCTCCGGTGAGCAAGCTCCGTAAGCCAAGGCCTCCACAACCGAAAGCCTCGATATCACCAATCAACTTCAGCTTGGTTTCCAAAAGCCTGACGACTGCGACGAATATATGCCACATCCATAACGCTACTTCAAGGTGGTGCCGCGACCACGAACCCGCGACGCGATACGGCCGTTGCTCATTAGCGCCAATGACCGCTCCACTGCAAATTTGTCCTCGACGATGCGTTGACCCTGCTGCGTGCTTCGCTTCCCTCGACGATCGAGATACGAAGCGAGATCGATCCGCAGACGCCTTTGATGCTGGGCGACCACGGACGAATTCATCAGATCATTATGAATCTTGGAACGAATGCCATGCATGCGATGCGTGAGACCGGCGGCATACTCGAAGTAAAACTTGCACCCTTTACGATCGATTCCGATTTTACTCAAACCCATAACGGTCTTGTGGAGGGCGAGTATGTTCGGCTGATCTTCAGTGGATACCGGCTGCGGTATGGATCAGCAAACGCAAGAGCGCATCTTCGAGCCCTTTTTCACTACAAAAGGTCCGGGCGAAGGAACAGGCCTTGGATTGGCAATGGTCTACGGAATTGTCAAGGACCATCACGGCGCGATCAAAATGTCTACAGTGAGCCTGGCAGGGGGACAACTGTTAATGTCTATTTTCCGGTTCACGCGAACCTGACACTCGCGACAGAAGTTCGGGCCGGCGCGGTACCGATGGGTCACGGCGAACACGTTTTGTTTGTGGACGACGAAGAAGTTCTTGCGAACCTGGGCAAAAAACGGCTCGAGCGCTGGGATTGCATCTTCGATTGGCATCCGAGAGCTCTTAATGAAACCCATCAGCGCCCAAATGGTTGGAGAGGCTGTGCACCGAGTGCTGGCAGAAAGAGTCGGAGTAGGAATGACTATCACTAATCACCCCCTCCACAGATCCGGACGAGCGCTGCTAACGCATCCGGCTCCTGCCTTAGGTGATGACGCCAAGTCGCCTCAAGGGATAAGGGTGA
>Ga0070706_100000121_pt1 | contig 95356 bp, 82 predicted proteins | sample KBSK5501metaG_FD_65476 | JGI IMG/M metagenome (GOLD analysis project Ga0070706, IMG submission 65476) | Corn, switchgrass and miscanthus rhizosphere microbial communities from Kellogg Biological Station, Michigan, USA - KBS K5-50-1 metaG | ecosystem: Host-associated > Plants > Roots >...
TCGAGCCCGTAGCCGACCGGGTAGACCGCCCCGTCGCACGCCGACTTGCCGAACCGTGGCGCATCGCCGGGCGTCTTTGGCCACGTGTACGGCGTCGTCCCGACGAACGGCTTGTCGCCGAGGAGGACGTCGGCGAGGCCCGTTGCCTCCGTCCCGGGCAGCCATGCCTCGACGACCGCGTCCGCCGACGCTGCGACACCGAGGACCATCGGTCGCCCCGACAACACGACCACGACGAGCTTCGTCACGAGCGGCCGAACCTTCGCGACGAGGGCAAGGTCGGCGTCGGGCAGGGCCAGGGTCGAGGTGTCGCCGACGCCCTCGGCATACGGTCGCTCGGCGACCACGACGATCCCGACGTCGGCCTTCGTGCCGTCCGGAAATGCCGCGTTCGCATCGAATGTGAGCCCGTCGCCGAGCTTGGCCGCCAGCGCACCTTTCAGCGTGTAGCCCGATGTCGTCTGGCCGACGGAACCCTGCCAGCTGATCGTCCAGCCGCCCGACTGGATCCCGATGTCGTCGCCGCCGGGCCCGGCCAGCAGGACCTTCGCGCCGGCCGCGATCGGCAGCACCCCCGGGGCCGTCTTGAGCAGCACCGCCGACTCCGCGACGGCCGTCCGGGCGATCGCCCGATCGGCGTCCTGGCCGACGGCCGAGACCTTGCCCGCTGGAGGCATCGGCCGCTCGAAGAGGCCCATCTCGAACTTGACGCGGAGGATCCGGGTCACGGCATCGTCAATGCGGTCCTGCTTGATCGTGCCGGCCTGGACGAGGGACTTCATCGTGGTGATGAACCGGACCGCGTCGGTCGGGACCATGACGAGGTCGATGCCGGCGTTGATCCCCTGGCCCAGGGCGTCCGAGTACTTGCCCGGCGCCACCTGGTCGATGCCGCCCCAGTCCGACACGACGAAGCCGCTGAAGCCGAGCTGGCCCTTGAGGATGTCGGTGATCAAGTGGTGGTCGCCGTGGACCTTGCCGGCGGTCGTGCTCGAGTAGGAGACCATCACGCTCCGGACACCGGCCTGGATCGCCGCCTGGTAGGGCGGCAGGAACATCTTGAGGAGCGTCGCTTCGTCGATCTGGTCGACGCCCTGGTCGAGGAGGTACGGCCCGTTCGGGCCGCTGGCCGTCGAGGTGCCGAAGGCGGTTCCGCCGTCGCCGATGAAGTGCTTCGCCGTGGCCGCCGCGGATCCGTCCGAGCCCAGGCCGGACGCCTGGAGGCCCTGGATGCAGGCGGCGCCGAGGCGTGAGACGAGATCGGTCGACTCGCCGTAGCCCTCGAACGTCCGACCCCACCGGATGTCCTGGGGCACCGCGACGACCGGCCCGAAGTCCCAGCGGATGCCGGTGGCATTCATCTCGAGGGCCGTCGCGACGCAGGCCTGCTGGACGATCCCCGGGTCGTTGGTCGCGCCCATGCCGACGTTCTGGGGGAAGATTGTCGCGCCCGTGACGTTGTTGTGGCCGTGGACGGCATCGACCCCGTACAGGATCGGGATGCCGAGGCGCGTGCCGAGTGCTGCCTGCTGGTAGGCGCTCACCATGTCGTACCAGGCCTGCGCCGTGTTCGGGTTCGGCGAGCCGCCGCCACCGCTGAGGATCGAGCCCAGGGCCAGGGCGCCCGCCGTCCCCGGATCGATCGCGTTCTTCTCGATCTGCGTCATCTGCCCGATCTTCTCGTCGAGCGTCATCTGGCCGACGAGAGCCGCAACGCGCTCGTCGACCGACTTCGCCGCGTCCATCCAGGGCCGGCCGGACCCCGGCGAGCCTGGCGCGATCACAGCCGAGGCACCCGCCGAGCCCGGCGCACCGCTCGCGATGGGCGTACCGCTGCCCGACGGCGTCGCGCTGCCGCAGGCCGCCGCGAGCACGATGACCGCCACAAGGACGGCGGCCGGGGCGAGACCACGGAACCGACGGCGAGGCCGAGGGTCGGGGCGCGATGTCGAAACGGGCATGCCTGCTCCTTGGAAGCTCATGCGAGAGTGTCGCGGACAACACGAACCGTGAGTCGCTGCAGCCGGCCATCCCGGGTGAAGACGGACTCGCTCGTCGTGCGCGGCAGCTCGTCGCCGGCGATGAGCTCGCTCGGACCGCCCGGGCGATCGACGACGACGGAGGCACGGTCGGCCAGCACGTAGCAAACCGGCGTGCCGCAGTAGGTGAAGCCGAGGCTGTCGGGTGGCAGGTCCCACGACCGGTCCACCCCATCGAGATCGACGTAGTCGAAGCGGTGGGCCGCCGCCGCGAACTCGGCGCGGTGCATCAGGCGGGGCGCGAAGCGCAGCCGGCCGTCACGGACCTGCACGCCGAGCTCGCCCCAGCGGACGAGGATCTCCTCCTTCACGAGGCCCGTCATCCCGGGCTGCTGGGCACCGCGGTGGCGCGGCGTGTGGGAGTAGGGATCGGTCGGGAACGCGCCCTGGACCTCGACCGACTTGCGGAAGCCGAGGCCATCGCGAACGTGGTCGTAGGCAGCTGCGAGCGCGGCGACGGCGGCCCGGTCGACCTCGCCGTCGTCGGGTTCGATCGCCGCCTGGTGGCACTCGAGGATCGACACGAGGAGCTTCGCAACCATGTGCCAGTAGATGCTGCCGAGACCCTCGAACATGAAGAAGGTCCGGCTCCGCCCGGTGAACTCGCGGTGGCGGAAGACGGCCTCCCACAGGGCGAGGACCGCGTCGCGAACCGGCCCATCGGCGCCGATCGCGTCCAGCGCTCCGGCGAGGTCGCTGGCGTTCCGCAGATCGGGCTGGAAGTGCCAGTCGCCGTGCCGATCCCGAACGACCACCCGCGGATCGTCGAGCGGCGGCACCCCGGGGATCGTGTTCCGGCTCAGAAACGACGGCAGCTCGACGTCCGGGTAGAGCAGGTAGCTGGTCTGGTCGGCTCGGTAGAGATCGCTCGCGCGCAGCGCCCGCAGGACCTCGACGGCCTCGGCCGGGGTCAGCAGCCCCGAGCCGAGCACGGCAGCCTGTCCCTCGAGCATCGGGAAGAGGTGGCCGACCCGGGCCAGGCCGTCCTCGACGCCGAGGAGGTTGTAACCGTGGTAGAGGCCGTCGTCGCGGCGGTTCGCCCGGATCGCTCGCTCGAGCACGTTCCGGGCCGCGGCGATGAGCTCGCTGACGAGGCCCATCGGAACTGCCTCGCGGGTGGCGAGCCCGACGCCGGCGTAGACCGCGCGCCGATGGTCCTCGCCGGCGCGACCGACCGCAACGAGGAAGTCGTAGCGGGATTGGTCGTCGAAGCGCGCCGGCGCGGCGCCGTAGATCGCGGCGAGCCGCTCGAGCAACGCGGTCACCGGCTCCGAGAGGTCCACCGACTCCGGGCCGACGAAGATCCGTTCGCAGAGACGCAGGTAGCGTCGGGCGTGAGCGACCGTCACCATCGACAGGCCCCAACCCGCGAGGGCGTTGTTCGCGTCGTTCCATTCCGGGCGCTGGGTGGTGAGCCACGCCCCGCCGTCGGGGACGACGTTCGTGAGCTTTGCCAGCAGCGGGACGAGGAGCTTCTCGGCGAGGGAAACCAGAAGGACGTCGCCGGCGTCGTCGGTGACGAGCTTCGCGTCGGCACCGAGATTCCGGGCGTCGTCGACGAGCCGCCGGTGCAGGTCCTCGTCGAAGGTGATCGTCGTCCGCGGATCGGCGAGGGTGGCATCGAGCCCGGCGATCCGGTACGGGACGTTGGCGTAGGCGTAGGCCCGTCGGTTCAGGCCGGCGGTGAGCTCGCCGGGCCGATGGCGCTCGGCGCTCTCGAGCAACCGGAGCAGGTACACGATCTGGTGATCGCCCCAATACCCGAGATGGCTCCAGCCGTCGTCGGGATCGGCGACCTCCCAGTCGACCCCGCCGTCGCGGCTGATCCGGTACGGGTTGTAGCCGTCCGCGGTCGAACCGTTCAGGAAGACCGCCAGCATCGGGCCGATCGCGCACGGGAAGCTCTGGGCCAGCGCCTCCCAGTTCTGGAAGATGTCCCGCCAGTTTCCCTCGTAGCCGTGGATCGGCTCGCCGTCCTCGCCCCGGACGCGGATCGAGAAGCGGTTCCAGGGGCGGCTCGGGTCGCCGTGCCGGCGGCTGTAGACCAGCGGCAGGTAGGCGCCGCAGACGCGGCCGAGCTGCGCGTCGCCCGTGGATTCGGCGGCAGCCCGGAGATCCTCGAGCGAGAGGGTCTCCGGCAGGGCGTTCAGCCACGCCGCGTGTCGCGCGTGGAGCCGAGTGCTCTGGGCCCGCAGGTACGTGTCCAGGTCGCGCCGGGCGAAGCGATCGGCGTCGAGAAGGGTCCCGCCGCGCATCGCGTTGAACAGGACACTGGCGAAGTGATGAACCGTGGCGGCCTCATCGGCGGTGTCCTGCAGACCGTCGGCAGCCGCGACGAGGCGGCGCAGGCGCTCCCGATCTGCGGCGACCGCCCGGTCCAGATTCGCCTGGAGCAGGCCCGGCTCGCCGAGCTCGTCCCGGAGCTGGACGAGCCGGGCATGGTCGAGGCTCGTATCCGCGACAGTCGACCAGCGGTGCTCACGGCCCGGCTCGAGGTCCACCGAGTCGGCGACGAGGTACGACCCGAAGTCGCCGCGTAGCTCGCGATCGGGCGGGAGCGGCTCGCCCGCACGGAATGCCCGCAGGCTCGCGTCCGAGAGGCGGATCACGGGCCGCGCATGCCCCACGGACCAGGCGGCCGTGGCACGCAGCGACTCGTACGGCAGTGGCCGGTCCTGGATCGCGGAGTTCAGCGTGTAGATCGCGAGAGGCACGTCGGGCACGACCTCGTGACGCATGTACGCGCCGGCGAGATAGCTGAGCCGGCCGTAGGACTCCTGGGTGACGCCGGCGGGGAGCAGCATCTGGAAGCCGTCGAGATAGTCCACGTGGACTGGTCGCGCGCCGAGGTTCTCGAGGGTGGCCTGGCGGACGAGGCCGTACGGCGCGCAGGTGCTGATGCTCCACGCGAAGCGGAGCTCGAGCTCGTGGTTGATCTCCTCGAAGATCACGTTCGTCCCGAGGACGTGCTTGTAGAGGTTGCGGGAAATCGGAAGGGCCCGCGCCTCGGAGCGCCACGGCTCCCAGAGCGAGGGTCCGGCGCCGGCGCGGGTCAACCGCAGAGCGGTCAGCGAGCCGCCACCGTTCGGGTGGCGGAGGAGCTTGTCGACGGTCTCGTACGGAAACATCGCCCCATCGGGATCGACGCGACCGGCCGTGAACGGCGAGTTGCTGCCGACGAACAGCCAGGCGTCTCCGTCGCCGACGACGTTCATCAGGAACGGCGGCAGCCGGTCGACGTCGCGGATGCAGGCGTAGCGCTCGCCCGCGAGGGTCACGAACTCGTGCGTTGCGATCGCTCCCGCGGGCGTTCCGGCGGGGCTTCCGGCGGGGCTTCCGGACGTGGTTCCCGTGGGGGTTCCCGCGACCTCCTTCGACCGGGGCAGCTCGGTGGTCATCGGACGGCGAGGTGGCTGCCGACGCCCGCCGCCTCGCCTGTGCTCCGCATCGCCGCCTGGCGAAGTGCGTGCTCGATCGCCCAGATCCCGAGGGGTCGTAGGTACAGCCCCGCCCGGAAGCGACCGTCCGCGAGGTACGCCTCGGGCGTCCGGAACCAGAGGCCCCGTTCGTACGTGACGGCGGCCGTTCCGCGGGCGGTGCGCCAGCCCTCGGCGACGAGGCCGCGGCCGATCATGAACGCCGCGAGGGCGTAGCTCGTGCCGGTCCAGCTCTCGGGCGATTGCTCCGTCGATTCGTCGATTGACCCGTCCGGCCGGACGCCGTTCACGGCTCCCATCTCGCCGCCGCCAAACCCCAGGACGTTCGACGCGTAGATCGTTTCGAGCGCGGTCCGGATCCGCTCCGGCGCGACGAGGTCGCCGAGGCCGGTTGCGTCGGCGTACCACTGGCCGGCGAGCTGGTCGGCCATCACCGAGTCCGAGGACGCGTCGCCGCTTGCGTCGAACCGATAGCCGCGGCCGTTCCACAACTTGGCCTCGAAGGCGGCCGTGCCCTGCTCGAGCCAATCTCGGAACCGCTCGATCGTGTCCCGATCGCCGACGATCTCGCCCAGCCGGATCGCGGCCCGCAGCGCGGCGAGCCAGAGTGCGCCGCTGTACGCGCTCGGCCCCGTCATCGACCAGGCGTCGTACGTCTGGTCCGGAAGCCCGTCGTGCTCGGGCAGCCCGTCGCCGTCGCGGTCGAAGGCGCCGAGGTAGTCCATCGCCTGGACGACCGCTGGCCAGGTCTCGCCGGCGAGCTCCGGCGCCGGGGCCAGCAGGGCATCGCGCCAGACCTGCAGAACGAACTTGCTGTTGAGGTCCTTCCAGATGTTGATGTCGCGCCAGTGGTACGCGTTCGGCCGGAGGAAGGGATCCTCGAAGGGCGCGCCGAGGTCGTGGGGCAGCGCGCCGCGCCGCTTGCGCTGGGCGGGCGTCCCCGCGAGACCGATCGGGACGATCTCCGGATCGTCGAGATCGACCGTCGCCGCGAAGTCGCGAACGACCTCGAGATCGAGGCGGGGCCAGAGGAGCAGAAGCGCCCACGAGGCGTAGAAGTTGACGTCGAGCGTGTTGTAGAAGGGGTAGTCGTAGCACTCGAGGACGGCGAATCGTCCGAGGGCGTCCGGGTCGCCGACGGGCGACGGCGCCCCAGCGGAAGGGTCGCCCTCGCGGAACGGCTCCCCGTCGGTCCACACGCTGCCACCATCGACGAGGTAGTACAGCTCGTTGAACAGCGCGGCCTTGTACCAGTCCGGGCGCTCGGGATCGGCGAGAATCGGGGCCTGCCACGCCTCGATCGCGGCCGACCACTCGTCCTGCCGGGCGAGGGCCTCGGCGCCGATCGCCCACGCGTTGTGGCCGTCGCGGCCGAAGAACCGTGTGTAACGCTTGAACCAGCGCGTGCCCGACCCGAACTCGACGACGGGCAGGTCCCAGGCGAGGACGAACGACACGAGCCTTGTCTCGCCGGGCCCGAGCTCGAGGGTGGCCGCGACGGCGGCGCCGATTGCCTCGCCCGGTGCGCTGGGCCGAGCGTCGACGACGTCGCCCAGCCGGCCGTCGGCGGCGAAGTCCGCCCACACGTCGGATCCATCGTCGCCCGTGAACCGATCGAAGGTCGAGAGCCGTACGCCCGGTTGCTCGCGGGCCAGGATCGCTACGCTGCCGTTCCACGGCGCGCCGGCGGCGGCCACATCGCCGGGCCCCACCAGCTCGACCCCGACCAGACTGTCGAGTCGATGCGACCGGTTCCGGTGGCCACCCCGGCGATCCTGCCCCGCATCACGGCCGATGTCGTTGAGCCAGCTGAGCATCAGCCCCACGGTTAGGGGTGCGGGACCCGGGTTCTCGATCTGCCACTCGAAGATGCCGACCGGGTAACTGCTCTCGCGGTAGTTGCCCGGGATCACCGGGCTGAACTGGCGCTGGGTCAGCCGGACCGGAAGCGCCGCCCAGTCGTACTCGAACCAGGCGTTTGGGAAGAGCCCGTGGTAGGTGCCCGCGCCCTCGGGCAGGTCCCAATTCCAGCTGGGCAGCGCGGACGGGCGGATCGTCGAGAGGACGTGCGCGCCGCTCGCACCGCCACCGCCCACGTAGACCGAGAACTGGTCGGCCGGGATCGTCTCGAAGCGATGACGGCCCACCTCGAGGTGCCACCTGGCGAAGTCACCCCGATGCGTCCGCCCGATGCTGCCCGCCCCGAGCCCGCCGATTGGGACGCCGCCCCAGGGGCCGTCGTCGAGCAGCGGCTGCGCGACGTCGACCCGTGCCCGCTCCGGGCCGTCGTACGGCAGTCCGATTGGCCGCCGCCATGCGAACGGAGACGGACCCGAACGGACTCCGGGTCCCTGTCGCCTGCCCACCCGACGCTACTTCTCGACGCCGGAGATGACCACGCCCCGCATGAACGCGCGTTGGGCGACGAAGAAGATCGCGACCGGCACGACGATCGCCATGAGGGCCGCCGCCTGCGTGAGATAGCCCGTCCCCGACGCGGCGTACGTCGCGCTGAACGCCTGGAGACCCACCGTCATCGTCGCCAGCTCCGGCTTTCCCGAGAGATAGACGAGCGGGGCGAAGAAGTCATTCCACGAGAAGAAGAAGTGGAACAACGCGACGGCGACGATCGCGGGCCACGACTGGGGAACGATCACCGACCAGAGGATCTGGAGCGGGCTGGCCCCGTCGACCTGGGCCGCCTGGTCGAGCTCGCGGGGCAGCGTCAAGAAGTACTGGCGCAGCAGGAACACGTTGTAGGCGTTGGCAAAGAAGTGCGGCACGATCAGCGGCAGCCATGTCCCGGTCCAGCCGATCGCGCGGAAGCCGATGTACTGCGGGATCAGCAGCACCTGGAACGGCAGCATGATCGTCATGATCATCAGCAGGAACAGGCCGTTCCGGCCCGGGATTCGGAAGCGCGCGAAGCCGTACGCCACGACGACCGCCGACACGACCGCCCCGATCGTCCCGAGGATGGCCACGATCAAGGTGTTCTTCAGCAGCAACGGGAAGTTGAGGGTGTTCAGGACGGTCGTGAAGTTGTCGAGCTTCGGCTCGATCCCCGACCAGACCGGCGACAGGCCCCGCCAGTTGCCCTTCCACTGGATCTCCTGGCCGGTCGCCGGATCGATGAACACGCTGACGATCCGCCCGGGCGTCTTGAGCGCGAGGTTCTGGACGGCGCCCGTCTCCAGGGGGACCTGGTAGAGCGGGAACACCTGGCCGTCGGCCGCCGTGAACGTCTGCGGCGAGGCGGGCCAGAGCGGTGCGTTCAGGGCCGTGATCTGGGAGTTGTCCTTGATCGATGTCAGGACCATATAGCCGAGCGGCAGCAGGAAGATCATCGCCAGCGAGGCGGTGAACAGCGTCACCCCGAGCCTCGAGAATCCGGACCAGATGCCGCGCGCGCGCTTCGATCGACCCTGACGGCTCGCCGCCAGGGGCAGCGGGACGGCTTCGCCGGTCACTTGTCGCCTCCCGCGTAGAAGACCCAGCGGGCCGACGTCCGGAACAGGACGAGCGCGGCGACGACGACGATCGCGAGCATGACCCACGCCAGCGCCGACGCGTAGCCCATGTTGTTGTAGGTCCAGCCTTCCTTGTACAGGTTGAGGTTGAAGAAGAACGTCGACCCGCCTGGCCGTCCGTTGCCCTGCGGATCGAGCGTGTACGCCTGGGTGAAGTACTGGGCCACGGCGATGATGCCGATCAGGATGTTGTAGAACAGGACCGGCGAGATCATCGGCAGGGTGACGTTGCGGAAGCGCGCCCATGGCCCGCCACCGTCGACCTTGACGGCTTCGTACAGCTCGGTCGGCACCGACTGGAGGCCCGCCAGGAAGATCAGCATCATGTTGCCGATACCCCAGATGCCGAGGAGCACGAGCCCGGGCAGCGCCCAGGCGGGATCCTGGAACCAGTCGGGGGCCGGCAGGCCGATCGCATGCAGGATCTGGGCCAGCCACCCGGTGCTGCCGTTCAGGAAGCCCTGCCAGACGATCGTGCTCGCGACGAGCGGGATGAGCACGGGCATGAAGAACAGCGTTCGGAAGAGCGCCTTGCCCGCGAGCAGCTTCTGGTGGAGCAGGATCGCCAGGCCGAGGGCCAGCCCGATCCCGAGCGGCACCGACATCAAGGCGAACCGGAACGTGACGCCGAGCGACTGGCCGACCGCCTGGTTCGTGACCAGCTCGGTCCACATCCGGATGTAGTTATCGAGTCCGACGAACCGGAGACCGCCGGGATCGATGATGTTGAAGTTCGTGAAGGACAGCGCCAGCGAGGCAAGGATCGGCAGCGCCGTGAAAACGACCAGGCCGATGAGCCATGGCGACAGGAACAGGAGCCCCCAGAGCGTCTCACGACGGGCGAGGCTCCCTTTCCGGGGCGTCGGCACGTAGGTTTTCTCGCGGTCGTCGACGATCACCATCGATCCTCTCCGGAATCGCGGGGCGTGGCTCGGGCGGCCGGCACGCTCGTGGGGCCGCCCGAGGCTTGTCGGTGGTTCAGCGCGGGTCGTCTATGGCGTCGCGCTGAAGTCGGACTGCAACGTCGCGACCATGTCGGCGATGGTCTTGTTCAAGTCGAGGTCCTTCTTGGTGGCGAGGGTCGAGAAGACCTTGCCGTAGTCGTCCTGCGACTTGATGTAATTGGGCATCTCTGCCTCGTGGTTCGGCGACTCGGCATAGCCCTCCATGTCGATGGCGACCTGCCAGTTGACCTTGTTGCCCGGGAACGTCTTGGCGAACGTCGGGTCGACGACGTCGTGGAAGAACTTGAGCTGGTCGCCGACGGCCGGGGTGCCGCCGTACAGGGCCATCAGGTCGAGCCGGCCCACGAGGTACACCATCGCCTCGAAGGCGCGGTCCGCGACGGGCGAGCCCTTGCTGATCGTGAAGGTGTCGATGTTGATCGGGGCGGTCGTCACGCCGGCGCTGTTGGCCGGCATCACGCCGATGTCCCACTTCTTGAAGGCGCCCGGCTTTGCGGCGTCGGCCGCCATGCAGCAGATGTACCACTGGAACATGTGGCCCATCGCCGCGTGGCCGGATGACAGGACGTTGCCCTTTGCCAGGAGGTCGGAATTCCGCTCCGTGTCATTGGCGATGAAGTGATCCTTCCAGATCCCGTCGTAGTACCACTGCCAGCCGGCTTTCCAAGCGTCCGGGAACTGGGCGGTCTTGCCGTCCGCGCCGACGAGCGAGCCGGCGCCGAACGCCGAGGCGAGCCGCCGGCCCTCGGTCCACTGGAACTCGAAGCCGAACTGCGTCTGCTTGGTCGCATCGAACCCGGCCTGGGTCGCGTCCTTGCCGGCGCTGTCGACGGACAGGAGCATGCCGATCTTGCGGACGGTGTCCCAGGTCCAGTCGACCTGCGTGCCATCGGGCATCGTGTATTTGTCCCCGACCTTCTGGGGCGGGTACTTCAGCCCGGCCTCGTCGAAGAGGTCCTTGTTGTAGAAGATGTAGGACGGATAGACCGCGTACGGGATGCCCAGGAGGGCGCCCGTCTGGCCGTCCTTCATTGTGTCGACCAGCTTCGCCGGGTACTGCGTCATGTCATATTTCGCGGCCGCGATCAACGGGGTCATGTCGAGGAACTGGCCCGAGAACCCGGCGCGGCCCTTGATTCCTACGGGGCCGATCAGGTCAGGCGCGCTGCCCGACGCGATCTCGGTCTTGAGGATGTCGGTGGCGGTGTTGTTCTGGACGATCTCGAGCGACAGCAGGATCGGCATCTTGCCGTCCGTGCGCTTGTCCTGGAGGGCGTTGAAGTCGCTGACGACCGATTGCTGGAGCACGATCTGCTGGGGGTTGGTGCCGGATCCCAGCCCAACGAACCAGCGGACCACGATGTGATCCTTGCCATTGATGTTGACGATCTGGCCGGGCTTCGCGGTCGACGGAACGGCCGACGGCGCGACCGACCCGGCCGCGGTTGACGGCGCGACCGACGCGGGAGCCGTCGACGCGGTCGACGAGCCTCCGCAGGCGCCGACCGCCAGCACGATCACCGCAGCAACGGCGGCCAACGGTGTAAACCTTCTCCTGCCCATTCCGTTCCTCCTCCTACGGTTGATGACGCCATCGGCGGCGCCAGCGTCGAACGCGATGCCGGGATTGCCCGCGCTCCGTCGGTTCATCTCATTCCTGACGGCGGCCCTCCACTCGATTGCCGGACGATCAGCTCCGTGCCGAGGATGACGCGCCGGACCACCCGGTCCTGCGCCTCGACGGCCTGGAGCAGGACGTTGACGAGTTCGCGGCCCATCACCTCCATCGATTGGCGGACGCTCGACAGGGGAGGCTGCGTCGATTGGGCGATCACCGAGTCGTCGAAGCCGACGACGGCGACGTCCTCTGGCACACGCTTGCCCGCGGCGTGCAGCGCTGAGAGCGCTCCCGCGGCCATGAGGTCGGATGCGGCGAAGATTGCGTCGATGTCCGGACATCGTGCGAGCAGGAGTTCCACTGCGCGCTGACCACCCTCGCGGGTGAATTCGCCGCACTCCTCGAGGGCGGGATCGGGTGTCCGCCCGGCCGCCAGCAGGGCGTCGTGAAAGGCCTGGAGTCGCGTTACGCCGGCGGGCATGTCGGGCGGACCCGAGATCGTCGCGATCGTCATCCGCCCCTGGTCGATGAGGTGGTTCACCGCCGCGACCGTGCCGCCGTGGTTGTCGTTGTCGACGTAGCTGACACGAGAGCCGGGGGGCGGTTCGCCGCCAACGACGACCGGGATCCCATGCGATTGGAGATGCCCCGGGAGCGGGTCGTCCCCATGGAGGGAGAAGAGGATCACGCCGTCGACGTGACCGCGCGTCAGGTATCGCTCGGCTCGGCGCTCCTCCTCCGGCGACTGCGACATGACGAGGACGAGCTGCATCTCCTTGGATGCGAGACCGCCGCTGATGCCGCGGAGGACCTCGACGAAGAACGGATCGCCAAAGATCCGGCCCGTTGGCTCGGCGATCACGACACCGACCGAATCGTTCCGGCGGGTCACGAGGCTGCGAGCCGCGCGGTTCGGGACGTACCCCAGCTGGGCGACCGCGCGCTCGACGGACTGGCGTACCTCCATTCGGACGGTCGGGCTGCCGTTGACGACCCGGGACGCGGTGGCGCGCGAGACGCCAGCGGCCCGAGCGACTTCCTCGAGCGTGGGAATTCCCACGGACGGCGCCCTCCTCCGACGGTTCGTGACGGGCCGGACCGAGGCGCGACGGCTGGGGACGTCGCGCGCTCGGGTGGCGTTCCTGCGTTTCCCGCGGGATGGAGCTGCCGCGGGGCCGTTCCGCGCCCGACACCTCAAGTCGGGCCGACGGAGCTTCAGACTCCTGGTGCGTGCTCGACGGTCAGTTCCCGCGTGAGCGTTGCGAATTGAGGTCCGAATGAGAGCGCACTCACGCTTGCCGACCTCGACGGTATCACCGTCGTCAAGAGAGCGCTCTCACACCATTGAGGGGTGCACGTGGGTGCGGAATCGGCCTCCCGAGACCTCGAGCCGCGGCCGCAATGAGTTACCGCCGAGGGGGAGCAGCGGTCGACCCCGACAAGCCGGGCGATGCGCCCGGTCGAACCGTCGGCCGCTGGCTCGGCGACCCGGATCGGCCGATCCGATGCCTCAGCTTCTGGCCAGATTCCCGCCCCGAGAGCGTTGGGCTCGGTCCGGTGCCGGTTCGGCGGGTCACCGTGGCGCGGCGGGCGGCCGGCTGAGCACGGGAACCGGGACTCGGCGGCGGAACGACGCCCGGATGTTGCGGCCAATCGTGCCCAACGCCCCGTGGGCGGGAATTTGGCCCGGTGGGGCCTGCCCGTCTCATCGGCAGGGCGGGCCTCCTGGGACGGCGGTGCCAGCACGCACCAAGGCGTGGGGCTCAGACGCGCACCGAGACGCGCGCCGAACGGGTCGCCCCAATACTGCGGCGACGTCGCCGGACCCGACGGGGAGGCCGAGCTGCGACGAGCTCTGGAGGGAGCCGAAGCCCATGTCGACAGACACGTCCATGCCCCGCTCGCGGCGGGCGATTCTCGCATCAGCCCTTGGAGGCCTCGGTGCCGTGATGGCGTCGCGGCTCGTCAAGCCCGATTCAGCTAGCGCGACTGCCGGCGACCCGGTCCTGGTCGACGGCGCCCACACCGGCGCCGGCACGACCTCGATCTCAAGCACGACCGTCGATGCGGCGGTCGCCGCCGACGGCGCCGGTTTCGGCGTCAAGGGTTCGTCGGTCGACGGCACGGGTGTCCGTGGTGCCAGCTCGGACGACGTGCCGGTCGCCGCTTTCAACGTCGCGGGCAACCGATCCGGCGTGATCGGCGTCGCCGGGGACCCGGGGACTCCGGGCAACGCCGACGCGATCGCGCTCAACACGGGTGAGACCGGCGTCTATGGCTTCGCGGCAATTTCGCCGAACTCGGTCGGTGTCTGGGGGGACAGCGACTCAAGCGGCACCGGCGTCGTGGGCTCGGGTGGGTACGGCGTGTTCGGGGCCGGGTACTACGGTGTCTATGGAATCGGTCAGGTGGGCGTCCAGGCGTCGGCCGGATCGACATCCCAGATCGCACTCAACGTCACCGGCAAGGCGAAGTTCAGCCGGAGCGGCCGGACCTACGTCGCGACCGGAACGTACGTGCGTAGGATCAACATGACCGGCGTCACGACCGCGAGCTACGTCATCGCGACCCTCCAGACCCGGCGGATCGGCGTCTACGTTCACGCCGTCGTGCCGGCGGCGGGCTACTTCCTAATCTACCTGAACAAGGCGGTCACGGCGAACACCTGGGTCGGCTACCTCGTGATCAACTAAGGAGTCGTGATGAACGCCCCGAACGTCAAGCGATTCCAGAAGCCGAAGGGCCACGAGAACCTCGAGCCGCCTGCGCGATCACAGCGCTTCCACGACCTGAAGGCACGCCACGCGTCGTCGGCCGGCGTCGATCACGCCCCCGCGCGACCGTCATTCGCCGGACGGCTGCAGGGTCGTGGCCTCGGGAAGGAGAAGGCTTCAGGGGAGTAGCCGTGGACGACGCGACTCTTCGCAAGCGTCTGGCGGCGATCGAGGAGCAGCTCGATCGCCTGTCCCGGCAGGCGGGCGTTTCCTACGAGCGGCCCGGCGCCGGGATCCCACAGAACGTCCGCGACCTCGTCGATGCGAACAAGCGGATCGACGCGATCAAGGAGCTCATGCGCCAGACCGGAATGTCCCTCGTCGAAGCGAAGGACGCGCTGGAGAAGTACCAGGTCCGAGCAGGGGCTCGCGTCGGCGCCGGTCGCTAGAGCCCGCTGTACGAATGCAGGCCGTTGAACCAGAGCGAGCCTGAATACGTGACGAGCACCATCCCGAACGCAACCACGAGGAGGAGCGCGGCGGGCCGGCCTGCCCACGACTTCTGGTTGCGCGCATGGAGGTAGACCGCGTACGACAGCCACGTGATCAGGGCCGCGGTCTCCTTCGGGTCCCAGCCCCAGTAGCGCGACCAGGCGATCGAGGCCCACCACGAGCCGAGGATGATCATCGTCGCGAAGATCGGGAAGCCGGTGATGACCGCCCGGTACGCGACCTCGTCGAGGACCTTGTGGCTTGGCAGCCAGACGAAGCGATCGTCCTGGCCCTGGAGTAGATAGCCGACGCCGGCGGCGAACGACGTCGCGAAGATCCCGTAGCTGAGCACCGCGAGCCCGACGTGGATCGTGATCAGCGGCGGGTTCTGGAGGGCCGGCACGAGCTGGCTGATGGCCGACGGCAGGCTCGCCGCGTAGAGGAGCAGGGCGAGGGCCACGCCGGTCGGGATGAAGCCGATCGAGCGGATCGGATAACGTCGCGACAGGACGAGGTAGCCGCCCGTGATCGACGTCGCGAAGGCGACCGTGAACTCGAACATGTTGCCCCACGGTCCGCGCCCGACGAGCAGGCCGCGGATGATCAGGTAGCCGACGAGGGTCGCGAAGCCGAACCAGGCGATCCCTGCCGCGGCTCGCCCGAGGGGAGTCGGGGCGATCCCGAGCGGGGTGTCGGCCGGGCCGGCGCCGATCGAGACGGCTCGGGCCTCGGCGAACGAGCCGGTCACCGCGCCGGCCCAGGCCGGCTGCGCAGTCGGGCGGTTGAGCGCCAGGGACAGCGAGCGGCGCCCGTTCGCGAGGAGCACGGCGTGCCCGACATGGGCCGCGAACGCGATCGCGATCGCGACAGCTCCGAGCGGGAAGAGAATCGTGGCGACGACGTTCATGGCTGCCTCTGCGACGGTTCTCGGGGGTCGAGGGTTCCGGCTACGAGTGCTGTCAAGCGGGCCGGATCAGGCGATCGCGGCGCCGCCCGGGGGCGGGCGATCGGTCGAGATGATCATGGCTCGTGGCTGGATGGAGAGGGTCAGACCGCAGTTGCCGCAGGTCGAGATGCCCGCCGTGCGGACGACCTCGCACTTGGGGCAACGGACAAGGAGGTCGGTCTTGTCGACATCGCAACGGAGCGTGCCCGTCGGATAGATCAGGCCGTCGCGGGGGCAGTAAGGCTCGCCCGCGGGCACGATCGGTCGCCCGAGATGATCGCGCGGCGCGACCTTCGTCCCCTCGTCGTACCTTACCTTGACCCGCGGCTTGGTAACCCCATAGCCGAGCCAGGCCAGGACCGCGAGGCTCAGCAGGGGCCCGACGAGCCCGATCAGGACGAACAACGGCAACAGCCCGATCAGCGCGGACCAGTCGGGGATGACGAGCTTCGAGATGAAGCCGAGGAGGTCCGACCACAGCTTCGAGATCTGGTCGAGGACGGTCACTCGGGCATTCTAACGGCGTTGGCGGCCGCGGCGGCAACGGCGCGGCTCCAACAACGGCGCGGTCCAGTCGAGCCCCGATCGGGCCAAATTCCCGCCCCCAGATCCTTGGGCTCGATTGGAGGCGCTCCGGCCGCTCAAATCGGCCCGACCCGACCGCGGTCCACGCACGAACGACGCGTCGCGAGCGCCGAACGAGGCACGAAATGCTTGGCCGACCGTGCCCAAAGGTCTGGGGGCGAGAAATTGGCCATGTGGCCCGGCGCCGAGACGCGCTCAGCCCTTCGGGGCGCGCTTCCCGTTGCCGATCTTGCGGGTCGCGCCGCGGCCGGGCGACCAACCTCGACCATCCTGCTCGGCTTCTTCCACGGATCCAGGCGTCGGTTGGCGGAGGCGCGGCGGGAGCGGCGGCCGTCTGTTCCCGACCGACGGCGACGACAGCGTTGAGCGGGCCATCCGGGCAACGAGCCAGGACGCACCCGCGGTCCGCGCGCCGCGGTGCTGGATCGCGTAGCGAAGGGCGCGATCGTCGGTGACGACGAGGATCGACTCGGTCGCCAGCGAGCCGCCGCCCGCCGGCGCGCCGGCCGCCATCGCGACATCCTCGACGAGCGTCACGAGGATCGTGTCGGCCGTGTGCCGGCCGCCGTACCGGACGGAGACCCCGTGGGCGATCCGCTCGCCGCGCAGGCCGCGCTCGGCCGGGCCGTCGAAGACGATCTCGATCGCGACCTCGGGCGGAATCGCCGCCCGCAATCGACCAATCAGTGCCGCGGGCGGCTGGCGGTCGGGGCCCGACGACAGCTGGTGGAGCAGGTTGGTTCCGTCGACGAGGAGCCGGGTCGTGCCGGTCATCGGATCGTTGCGGGGCGAGAGGCGGGTCACCGACCAAGCGTACCGCTCGGCGTCGCCGGGCTCGCTCGCGATGGACTCCTGGTTGCCCCGCCGTTTCGAATAGCCGAATGGCCGGTGGTGGCGCCGGCCCAAGTGACGTATCCGCGTATTCGGCTATTCGATCTGCGCCCGCGGGGGATGTCCGCGAGACGGTGAACGCAATGCCGGCGGTGAAGCTTCAGCCGGGTAGCATTCGCCCTCGATGCCAGCCCCGGGCCTGCTCCTCCTCGTCGACCTCGACGGCGTCCTGTATCGCGGCGCGGAACCCGTGCCCGGGGTCGCCGCGGTGCTCGCGACTCGGGCGGGCCTGGGCGACGATGTCGTGTACGTGACGAACAACTCGATGTGGTACCGCGAGGAGTACGTCGAGCGGATCGCCCGCATGGGTGCGCCGGTCACGGGCGACCAGATCGTGTCCTCGCCCCGTGCGACCGCCCTCTATATGCGCGACCACGAGCCGTCGATCCGGCACGTCCTCACCGTCGGCGCGAGCGGCATGGACCGCGAGCTCGAGGATGCCGGGTTCCGGGTGACGCGCGCGGGCGATGTGGGTGAGCTGATCCGGGGCGGTGGCGCGGAGGGCACCGACGGCGGCAACGGCTGGGAGGCGGCCGGCCGGCCCGACGCGGTCGTCGTCGGACTCGACCCGAAGATCGACTACCTCCGCCTGACCGTCGCAACCGACTGCATCCGCGCCGGCGCCCGCTTCATCGCCACCAATCGCGATCCCGTCTACCCGACCGAGCGAGCGGTCCGGCCCGGCGCGGGCTCGATCGTCGCGGCGGTCGAGGCGGCCAGCGGCGTGACCCCGACCTCGATCGGCAAGCCCGAGCCCTACCTGCTCGAGGAGGCCGCTCGCGCAGTCGGCCGCGACGCCCGCGAGGCGATCATGATCGGCGACGGCCTGGCGACCGACATCGCCGCGGCGATTGCCGTGGGCGCGCGCAGCATCCTGATGCTGACGGGAGTGACCACGCGCAAAGCCCTCGCCGATGTGGCGCCAAGCGCCCGCCCGACGCACGTAGCCGCCGACGCCGACGAGCTCTCCGAGATCCTGGAAGGGATGAAGGCATGAGAGCTGTCATCCAGGATCGCTACGGCCCGCCCGACGTTCTGCACGTCGAGGACGTCGAGCGGCCCGTGCCGAAGGACGATGAAGTTCTCATCCGGATCCGCGCCTCGACCGTCAGCCAGACGGACACCCACGTCCGCGGTGCGCATCCCGCTTTCTGGCGGCTCGTTCTCGGTTTTCGTCGGCCGAGGTGGCGGTCGCTCGGCGTCGAGCTGGCGGGCGAGATCGTGGCGGTCGGCCCAGCCGTCACCGAGTTCAAGGTGGGCGACGAGGTCTTCGGTACCACCTGGTTCGGGGCACACGCGGAGTTCATGTGCCTGAAGGAGGGCGCCGCGCTGGCCCACAAGCCGTCCGGGATGCGCTTCGACGAGGCCGCGGCGGTCTGCGACGGAGCCTCGCAGGCGTTGGCCACGTTGCGCGTCGCCGATGTCCAGAACGGGCAGTGGATCGTCATCTACGGTGCGTCCGGATCGCTCGGCACGGCGGCCGTCCAGCTGGCCAAGCACATCGGCGCCCACGTCACGGGCGTCTGCAGCACGAGAAACGTCGAGCTGGTCCGATCGCTCGGCGCCGACGACGTCGTCAACTACCTCGCGGAGGACTTCACGCGCAACGGCCGAACGTACGACGCGATCATCGACGCCGTCAGCAAGTATTCGTTCCGGCGGGGCCGACGCGCACTGAAGCCGGGCGGGGTCTACGTCGCGACCGACGGACTCCGGAATCTGTTCTGGGCGGTGTGGACCTGGCGAATCGGCGACCGGCGGCTGAAGTTCGCGTCTGGTCGCAAGACGAAGCAGGACGTCCTCTTCATGAAGGAGCTCATCGAGGCCGGGAAGTTTCGGGCGGTCATCGACCGGCGGTATCCGATGGAACAGGCCGCCGAGGCGCACCGGTACGTCGAGACGTGGCACAAGGCGGGAAACGTCGTCCTGACGATCAGCGACGACCGCGAGAGCTGAGCAAGAGCCCCAGCTGGAGCGACCGGGCCGACTCCGGCGGGGGCGGTCAGCCGGAGCGCGACAATCCGGCGCGCTCGGCCCAGGCGTCGAACTCCGAACGAAGCCGGTCGCGGGTCGGCGTGTCGGCGAAGGCGACGGCGAGGGCATGGCGGTCGATCGCCCAGAGCTCCTCGATCGTCAGGCCGATCTGGTCGATCGACCGTTCGTACTCGTCGGTCAGCGACAGGTCGGAGACGGTCATGTCGTCGGTCGAGAGCGTGACCCGGACGCCGAGTCGATGCAGCCGGGCGAGGGGATGCGATGCAATCGAGGGGACGACGCCGGCCTGCCAGTTGGAGGTCGGGCAGAGGTCGAGGGTGACGCCTCGGGCGATCAGCTCGGCGCAGAGGGCCCTGTCGTCGATGGCGACCGGGCCGTGGGCGATCCGCTCGGGATCCAGCTCGAGCGCCTGTCGGACCTGGGCCGCGCCATCCCACTCGCCGGCGTGGAGGGTGATCCGGAGGCCGCCGGCCCGGGCGACGGCGAACGCCGCGGCGTGGATCTTCGGATCGGGGAAGCGCTCCTCGTCGCCGGCCAGATCCCATCCCGTCAACATGCCGTCGCCGGACCGGACCGCCGCCTCGGCCAGCTCGAGATTGGCTGCCGGTTCGTGCGACCGGATCGCCGTGCAGATCAGGCGAACCTCCGTGCCGGTCCGAGCCGCGGCGTCCCGGGCCCCGCGCGTCACGGCCGCGATGCCGTCCGGTAGGGAGAGGCCGCGCGCGACGTGGAGCAGCGGCCCCCACCGGATCTCGAGGTAGCGGACGTTCTCCGCGGCCTTGGTTTCGATCAGCTCGGTCGTGATTCGCTCGAGCGCCTCGGCGTCCTGCATCAGGGCGATCGGCAGGTCGAACGCGCGGAGGAGCTCGGCTTGGTTTCGGCAGGGCATCGGGGCGCCGAGAGCGGCTCGCATGCCGGCGACGTCGAGGGGCGCATCGATGCCCCGCGACCGGGCCAGATCGATCGCGGTGTCGATCCGGAGCGAACCATCGAGGTGGAGGTGGAGCTCGGCCTTGGGCATCGCGAGAAGGGCTGCCCGCCGGTCAGGGTTGCCGCGCAATGCGTGGGCGCGCCAGTCGCCGTGGCCGCCGAGCGCGCCGACGCCGCCTTCGCCCATGTCCCCGCCTCCGCCACCGTCGCCGGCCACGCCGGCCCGCCGGCCTTGCTCACCGTATTCGGCTATTCGATCTGGCTGCGGGATGTGATCCCGCCGGCCGTGCTCACCGTGGCTGCTCCCGGCGGGATCGTCGCTCGGCTCGCCGCCGCCGTGCTGCTCGCCGGCCTGCGGGCCCGGTGGCTCGTCCATAGCCCGATGCTACGATGCCGGCGATGACCCGATCCCTTCAGCGCGCCGCGCTCGCGGTCGTGTGGCTGCTGATCGTCGCGGTTGTCTCGGTGGGTGGTGCCGGCCTCGTCGCCGCGATGGCCAATCAGCCGGCCACCCCGGCCCGGGCCGAGCTCACGTTCGAGGGCGACGCCGCTGCGGCGGTTGCCCTCGACGGCGTCCAGGTCGAGCTGACCGACCTCGCCAAGAATGTCGAGCGGCTCGGCGAGCTCGGTCGGGGAGCGCTGACTGCCCTGGTCGCGTCCGATTTCGCGACCCTCGACGCGGCCGTCGCCGACGGCGAGACGCTCGCCCGGGCGATCGACACGCGGTCGGCCGAGATCCGCCAGGAGCTGCGACTCGTGCCCGGGACCGGCCTCCAGGAGGCGCTCGTCTGGTCGCCCGAGACCATCGCGCGCCGCGATCTGGCGGTGAGCGCGGTCGAAGCGACCGGTGGCCTCGAAGCCGCCTGGGCGCGGCTCGCTGCAGGCTCGAGCGTGGCCAACCGGCTCACGGTCCTGCTGACCGACCACGACCTGACCGCGGGCCAGGCGGCCGCGGCTGGACGCGCTCGCAAATACGCGGCCGCGCTCAAGACCCTCGCCACGGCACAGGCGATGCTTGTCCAGGCGAAGGCCCTTCGCGATGCGCTGGCGAACACGGTCGATGTCACAACCCTGACCCAGTGGATCGATCGCAACGACGAGTACGACGCGGCGCTGGCCCGCCTCTATCGGGCGACGATCGCCGCCAAGGGCAGGATCACCCAGGAGTTGAAGGATGCGTTCGTGGCCGAGCGCAAGGCCCACGATTTCCTGCCGTCGAATACGTCGGGACTCGTCATCATCCTCGCCGAGATCGGCCGGGGCGGGCTCAACCAGGCGGTGATCGGGATCGAGGAGACCCGGGCCAAGCTGCAGGCTGCGGTCGACCGCCTGGGCGCGCCGGCGTCCGGCCAGCCCGGCGCGTCGGATGACGCGGGGCCGTCGCCGTCGGATGACTCCGAGCCGTCGCCGTCGGGCTGAGGGCACGCGCGCGCTCGCGTGCAGGGCGCACGCCCTCGCCGCGCGTCCGCAGCCGCCGGGTACACTGCCCGAACTGTTGTCCGCGCCCATGACCCAGGGCGCGACCTCTCATCGAGGAGTGCCCATCCGTGCAGCTGCGCGTCGTCACCGACCAGCCATGGGACGTCAAGGCCGACGTCCTCGCGATCCCGATTGTGGGTGAGCCGGCGTTCGACGGGCCCCTCGGCGAGCTGAACCGGCGAACCGGCGGCGAGCTCGCGGCACTTGCCGCCTTCGGCGAGCTGCGAACCAAGCGCTTCACCTCGTCGGTCGCCGCACCGGGCGAAGTGGCGGCCGGGCGGGTCCTGACGATCAGTGCCGGCGACCCGGCAAATCTCGACCGCGAGACGGTCCTGCATCTCGGTGCCGCGGCCGAGCATCGTCTCGGCGGCCGCCACGCACGGACCCTCGCCATCTGGTTGTCGCCGCTCGCCGGCGTGCTCGACGGCGGAGTCGACGCCGTGGCGGAGCTCGTCGCCCGCGGCGTGGTCGAGGGAACGTTCGAGCCGCGGACCCTGTACCGCGATCACGACGATATCGCGACCGCGCCGCCCGTCCTCGACGAGCTGATCCTGATCGCGCCCGGCGGGGATGCGGGCGCCGTGCAGAAGGCCGGCGAGCGCGGCGTGATCATCGGCGAGGGCGCCAACCATGCCAAGTCGCTGTCGAACCGCTCGGCCAACGACGTCAGCCCCGAAGTCCTGGCCCAGGAAGCCCGCGACGTCGCGGCGAAACACGGGCTGTGGATCGACGTCATCGAGCCCGATCGCGCCCGCGAGCTTGGTATGGGGATGTTCCTCGCGGTCGGCAAAGGCAGCGACAACCCGCCTCGGATGATCGTCATGCGCTCGGGCGGGGAAGGGGAGAAGGACGCCCTCGACCGCCACCTGGCGATCGTCGGCAAGGGCGTCTGCTTCGATTCGGGCGGCATCAGCATCAAGCCCGCCGACCGGATGGAAGAGATGAAGATGGACAAGATCGGTGCCTGCACCGTGATCGCGGCCATCGGCACCGTCGCCCGCCTCGCTCCCGGGACGCCCCTCCTCGCGGTCGCCCCGGCGGTCGAGAACATGCCGGGATCGCACTCGACGCGGCCCGGGGACGTCGTGAAGGCGCTCAACGGCAAGTGGGTCGACATCACGAACACCGACGCCGAAGGGCGGCTGATCCTCGGCGACGCGATGACCTACGCCGAGCGGCTCGGGGCGACCCACATCGTTGACGTCGCGACGCTCACGGGCGCCGTCTCGCGGGCATTCGGACATCTGATCACGGGTGCGTTCGGGACGCCCCAGGGCTGGTACGACGACATCATGAGCGCCGCCGACCGGGCCGCCGAGCGCTATTGGCAGATCCCGCTCGTCGACGACTACGTCCCGGAGATGGACAGCTGGTACGGCGACATCCAGAACGCCGGCTCGGCCGAGGGCTCGCTCGTCAAGTCCGGGCTGTTCCTGCGCGAGTTCCGGACGGTGCCGTGGGCGCATCTCGACATCGGCGGGAGCGGTTACTTCCGGAAGACCACGCCCTGGGCGCCGCGCGGCGCGACCGGCGTGACCCACGCCACGCTCGTCGAGCTCGCCCTGGCGGGGGCGAAGGCCTGATCTGCGCCCGCGAGGCGCCCGACGATGATCTCGTATGACGTCTTCGAGGCCTCGGTCATCTCGCCGCTGGCGATCGGGCTTGCCGTTGCCGGTGCCGTGTTCGGCGTTGCGGCAGACCGGCTTGCGGTCCGCTGGCCCGAGCACGACGAGGACCATCCGCCGGGTCGGGCGGTCGGCTGGCGAACCGTTGCGAGCGCGGCGATCGGCGGGTTCGCGTTCTTCCTGCTCGGCGATCGGTTCGGCGATGCCGAGCCGCTTGCCCAGATCCTCTTCGGGCTGTGGTTCGCGACCCTCGTCGTCGGGTTCGCGATCGATCTCGACCAGCGCCTGCTCCCGGACGAGCTGACCCTGCCCGTCGTCCCCGCGGCGCTGCTGTTCGCGTTGGCCGGCCGCAACCCCTTGATCGGGCCGGACCTCGGCCCGGCAGTTGCCATCGCGGTCGTTGTCCCGCTGGGCTTGTTCCTGGCGTCGATCCCGTTCGGCGAAGGTGCGTTCGGGCTCGGCGACGTGAAGCTCCTCGCCGGCGTCGGGCTGATGACCGGCTTTCTGCGGACGTTCACCGGCCTCCTGTCCGGACTCCTGGCCGCCGGACTGGTGCTGGCGCTCCTGCTCGCGACGCGCCGGATCGGCCGGCGGACGTTCATTCCCTTCGGGCCATTCCTGATCTTCGGCGCGCTGTGGGGGATCTTCGTCCGCGCCTGACGGTCCGGCACAAGGCGCGATCGTGACCAAACCCGAAGTTCGCGGAGCCGACCCGGTGCGGTTCGGTGCGGTCCGGTGTGGTGATGGGACCATCGTCAGGGTGGTCCGGGACCCCCCGTCCCGCCTAATGTGGACAACCCGAGGTATGATGCCGGGCAGCCGGTCGTCGTCGTCCCGAGGGTGCCCATTGGGGCGATCGAATCGGCGGGCGTCGCCGCCACCCGCGCTCCCGCGCTCTCATGCGCAGCCAGTCGCGATCAACGGAGTTTGCTCGCACGATGACATCGCACCTGTGATGCGCCCCGACGCGCACACGGACAAGAACCCGTCACGCAACGTCTCGTCCAGCTGGGCAGGCGACGAGACGCGTCCCGCCGCAACGACCCGCCGCGTTTGGCGTCGGTCGCGCGGTCTGGCGCGCCTGCCGCTGCTCGTCCTGATCCCGCTGCTCGTCGGTCTCCTCGGTGGACCGACCTCGCCGGTCGGCGCGGACGAAATCAGCGACGCCCGGGCCCGCCAGGACGCACTCGCCCAGCAGCTCCGCGATCAGAAGGCACAGATCGCCCAGATCAACGCTCTGCAGAACGACCTGAGCACTGAGATCACCTCGACCCGCAACCAGTTGGACGGGATCAACGCCGACCTCGCCTCGGTCAAGGTGTCGATCAACTCGATGGTCGTGAAGATCGACGTGGTCCGCCGGACCTACGTTGCCCAGGTCGCACAGCTCGGCCAACTGGACATCCAGCTCGACCGGATCACGGTCGAGGAATCGAACATGATCGTGAAGCTCCGCGAGCGCAAGGAGGTCCTTGCCGACCGACTGCGGCAGGCCTACGACACCGATCGGACGTCGATGCTCGAGACGTTCCTGTCCGCCGGGTCGTTCACCGACGTCCTGTCGCAGGTCAGCTACAGCATCGATGCCGGCGAGCAGGACAAGGCCCTCGCCGAGCAGATCGTCGAGGACCAGGCGACGATCGCGACCGTCCACCAGTCGGTCGATGACGCGCGGGCGGCTGCCGACAACCTGCGCGTTGCGACCGCCGCCCTGAAGGTCAAGCTCGACGCCTCGCTCGTGGAGCTCAAGGCCGCCCAGGCGGAGCTCAAGGCGCTCGAGCTCGCGACGGCCCGGGCCCTCGCGATCCAGAAGGCTGCGTACGACAAGCTCGCGGCCAACAAGACCAACCTGGCCCGGGCGATGGCGATCACCGCGAGGGCCAAGGCGGCCCTGGCCAAGCAGATCAGCGACCTGGTTGCGAAGCAGTACGCCCAGGGCCACATCCCCTCGCAGTACAACGGCACCCTGATCTGGCCGATGGCCGGCACGGTCACCCAGCCCTTCGGCTGCACCGGGTTCGTGTGGGAGCCGCCGCTCGGGTCCTGCTCCCACTTCCATCAGGGCATCGATATCGTCGCCCCGGAAGGGACCCCCGTCCACGCCTCCGGCGACGGCACGGTCGTCTACTGCGGCTGGAACTATGCCGACGGCGTTGACCCGGCGTGGATCGTGATCATCGCCCACAGCCAGGCGCTCGAGACGTGGTACGCCCATATGCAGCCGAATTGCCCGGCCCCTGCCGGCAGCACGGTTCAGGCTGGTCAGACCATCGGCCACGAAGGGAACACGGGTCACTCGACGGGAGCCCATCTCCATTGGGCGGTCATGTTGAACGGCACATTCGTCAATCCGCTCTTGTTCCTGTAGGCCGGCGCTCGGCCGGCGGCGCTCGCGGGCCCGCGCAACGGCCCGCGCGAACGGCCCCGCGCGAACGTCACCTCACGCGCGCCCGTCCCCGCGTTTGGACCGCTTCCGCATTATTCCGAGGAGGCTTATTTGGCGCCATTCGGGGCGTCTTGATCCCCGGATATTCGCACGCACGCATATCCGCGACGGTTGGGGCAGTGGTCTGTGAGCGAATATGCGTACCGCGAATGGAACTCGACCAAGCCGCCCGATTTCCTGTCTGATAAGTCTCCTGGGAATATTGGGCGACGTTGGGCGCCGGTCGGCGGCTCGGTCGGCGCCTCGATCACGAGATCGCAACGAAACCGTCATCGGACGATGACCGGAACGTTCCGCCACGGTGCTAGCATCACGGCATGAAACGGACGATGGCCGTGATCCTCGCCGGCGGTGAGGGCGAGCGCCTGTCCATCCTGTCGGGCGTCCGAGCCAAGCCCGCAGTCCCGTTCGGCGGCAAGTACCGAATCATCGATTTCACGCTGTCGAACTGTGTCAACTCGGACATCACCAACGTGGTCGTCCTGACCCAGTACAACCCCCGCTCGCTCAACGACCACATCGGCCTGGGCAGGCCGTGGGATCTCGACCGCAACAACGGTGGCGTCAAGCTCCTCCAGCCGTACATCGCCCGCGGCCGCGTGGCGGAGTGGTACCGCGGGACGGCCGACGCGGTCCTCCAGAACTTCAATGTCATCGAGCACGACGCGGGCGATGTGATCGTCGTCCTCGCCGGCGACCACATCTACAAGATGGACTACCAGCCGTTCATCGCCGCCCATCGCCGGAAGCGCGCCGACGTGACGATCGCCGTTCGCCAGGTGCCCCTCGCAGAGGCGTCGCGGATGGGGATCCTCGCCCTCGACGATCAGGACCGGGTGGTCGAATGGCAGGAGAAGCCGAAGCACCCCAAGAGCGACCTCGCCTCGATGGGCGTCTACGTCTTCTCGAAGCGAGCCCTGCGCAAGTGGCTCAGCGAGGAGCGCAACGACTTCGGCCGAGACGTGATCCCGGCGATGCTCGACGGTGGCGCCCGCGTCTTCGGCTACCACTTCGACGGCTACTGGCAGGACGTCGGGACGATCCAGTCCTACTGGGAAGCGAACCTCGCCCTCCTCGAGGACCACGCCGCGCTCGACCTCTACGACCGCGACTGGCTGATCCACACCCGATCCGAGGAACGGGCGCCGGCCCAGGTCGGCCCGACCGCGCAGGTCCATCGGAGCCTGATCAGCCACGGCTGCGTGATCAACGGGACCGTCGTGAACTCCGTCCTCTCGCCGGGCGTCCGGATCGACGTCGGCGCCGTGGTCCGCGACTCGATCGTCATGTTCGACTCCGTGATCCGCTCGGGCGCGGTCGTCGATCGAGCGATCCTCGACAAGGAGGTCGTCGTCGGACCGGGCGCGATCGTCGGTGACGGACCCGACTTCGACACGCCGAACAAGCAGGAGCCCGGCCGCCTCAACACCGGGATCACCGTCGTCGGCAAGCGCGCGGTCATCCCTCGCGGCGTCCGGATCGGGCGCAACGTGAAGATCGCCGGCGACGTCAAGGCGAACGACTTCCCGAGCCGAACAGTGAAGAGCGGCACGTCGATCGAGTCGGCCCGTCCGCGAACGGCCGCCGCCCGGCTCGCCGCAGCCAACCGCGCCGCCGAGCAGCGAGTCGCGGTCACGATGGACTCGTTGACGAACGGCACGCGCGAGGTCGTGCCCGCGGTCCAGGTCGGCCGGTCGGGAGCGAGCGGCTCGAAGCGCTGAGATCCGGCGCGGGCGCGCTGCAGTGCCCTGTGGCCGCGGCCGCGCCCCGCGGCCGCGGGCTACCGGGCCAAATTCCCGCCCCTGGACCCTAAGGCACGATCGGGCCGTCGTCGCGCCCTGCGCACTGGCGGCTGCGGCGGACCATCGTGCTCAGATCGGCCCGTCGCGCCGCCCGCCGGTCGCCGAATCGGCCCCGGATCGAGCCCAACGCTCCGGTGGCGGGAATTTGGCCATGTAGACCGAGCCGGGCGGCCCTTGGCTCGTACCAGCGGCGCACCTGCCCGAGGTACCCGCCGGCTGCCCGGATCGGGCGCTGACGGTAGACTGCCCGCCATGCCTTCTTCGGAGTCGGGCGCGGTGGTGCGCCCGACGGATGTGGAGCGCTGGCTCGGCGAGCTCGGGCTCGCGGCGCCGGCCCGGGCCGATCGCGACGGCGTCACGTCGTGGGACCTCCGGCTTGACGGCCGGCGGCGGTTCGACCTGCCCGTGACCCTGATCCTCGATCCGTCGATTGCCCTGATCTGCTGGGTCCACTTCGCCCCACCGATCGGCGACGCGTTCCGGAAGTCGTTCCGCAAGCTCCTCCGCTGGAACGACGAGTACCCATTCGTCAAATTCTCGCTCGCCGAGGACGACCGGCCGATCCTCGCGAGCGAGATTCCCCTGCGGAGCGCCGATCGGGACGAGCTCGGGCTGGCGATCGCCCGCTCGCTCCTGATCGCGGACCAGCTGCTCGAGGATTCGGCGGGCTGGTTGTGGATCGGCGGGCGGATCCCGGACCAGACGAGCCGGGTCAGTCGCGGCGCCGACCTGATCGCGCGGTACGCCGACCAGCTGGCCGAGCTGACCGCTGACGCCTCGCCCGTCGGCGCGGCTGCGTCGCCCACGAACCCAACGAACAGCCCCGCAGAGACCGTCCTTCCCGGCATCGCCTCGTGACGAGCTCGACCGCCCGGCGCCGCGCCCTGGTCGTCGGGCTTGCCGTCCTGGCGGCCATCGCGTCGACGCCGGCCCGCGCGCTCCTGCCCGACGGGGTACCCCTGGCGGCACCCGCGGCGGCGGCCGCGACGCCGCCGAGCGGCCTGACGATGATCGCCGATGCCCGCTACACCGTCGATCCCGCGAAGCGCCGGGTTCACGTCGCGGTCGCACTCACGACGACCAATCACCGGACCGATACGAAGACCCACCGCTACTTCTTCGACCGGGCCTTCCTCGCCGTGCAGCCCGACACGACGGCCTACAGGATCACGAGCGCCGGCATTCACCCGACGGTGCGGGTCCAGCGCCGGACGCCGACGTACACCCTGTTGCGGATCGACTTCGGAACGCAGCTCGCGGCCGGCGGAACGCGCGTCTTCGGGCTCGCGTTCGATATCGCCGATCCGGGGGGCGCCCCGACGCGGACGACCCGCATCGGGACGACCCTCGTCAGCTTCGGAGCGTGGGGGTTCGGCACCCCGGGGACGCCGGGCGGGACCGTGGCGGTCGTCTTTCCGGCCGGGTTCTCCGTCGACGTCAACGCCCCCGAGCTCGGCCCGCCGACGACCGACGCCGCCGGCAACGTGACCTACGCCAGCGGCCCGCTCGCGAACCCCCTGACGTTCTTCGCGTATTTCGTCGCGGACCGTCCCGGCGCCTTCAAGGAGACGACCGTCCAGGTCACGCTCGACGGTCAGGCTGTTCCGATCACGATCCGGGCGTGGCCCGACGACCCGGCGTGGGCCACGCGCGTCGCCGGCCTCCTCACCCGCGGGTTGCCCGTCATGGCGAAGGACATCGGGTTGCCCTGGACGGTCGGGCGGCCACTGGTCGTGACCGAGGCGCTGAGCCGGAACACGTCCGGGTTCGCCGGGCGATACGACCCGGAGGGCGGCCAGATCGAGATCGCCTACTACGCGACGACCTTCGTCATCCTTCACGAGGCCGCCCACGCGTGGTTCGACGGCGGGCTGCTCGCCGATCGCTGGGCGAGCGAAGGATTCGCCTCGTATTACGCCCTCCGCACGGCGACCGCGATCGGCGAGAAGAAGGTGGTCGGCGACGTCCTGACGCCCGCCCTCGAGAAATCGCGGGTCCCGCTCAACGCGTGGTCGGCTCCCGGCGTCGACGACGCGACGATCCAGAACGCCGAGTCTGCCGCCGCCTTGAAGCTTGCGACGCTGATCGGCGAGCGGGCCGGCCCGGACGGGCTCACCGCCGTGTGGCAGGCGATCCACGACCAACGGGCGGCGTACCAGCCGATCGGACCCGGTGCGAGCCTCGAACCGGGCTCGACCGCCGCCCCCGACTGGCGCGGCCTGCTCGACCTCCTCGAGGAGCGGACGGCGGCGACGTACGACGACCTGTGGCGGACGTGGGTCGTCCGCCCCGACGACGAGGTGCTCCTGACCGACCGCGCCGGCGCTCGCCTCCGCTATGCGGCCGTCGCCGCGCGGGCCGACACGTGGTTGCTGCCGCGGGTCGTCCGCGACGCCCTGCGCGCCTGGCAGTTCCAGCAGGTCGGTGAGCTCCTCGACGACGCCAGCCGGGCGCTCGACGATCGCGATTCCGTCGTCGCCGCGTCGGCCGGCGCCGGCCTGACCCCGCCGACGACGATGAAGACGGACTTCGAGGGTGAGCGGGGCTTTGCCGCGGCGTCGGCCGAGGCCGTCGCCGAGCTCACCGCCGTCGCCGCCTATCGGGACGCGGTCGCGACCCGTTCTGACGAGCCGGACCTCCTCGCGCGCATCGGCCTGTGGAACAGCGACCCGTCCGCCGCCCTCGGCCGGGCCGTGGATTCGTTCGCCGCCGGGGACCTTCGCGCGAGCGCGGAATCGTCGGCGTACGCCGCCAGGATCTGGACGACCGCCGCCGAGATCGGGCGCAACCGTGTCGTGGCGGTCGGGGCCTCGCTCGCCGCGATCCTTCTCGCCGGCTGGCTGTTCCTGCGCAGCCTCCATGATCGGAGCACGCGCCGTCGCCGCCGTTCGCTCATGGCCCACCGAGGCTGAGCGTGGAGCGGCCCGCGCGCCCGGTGGGACCGCCCCGACGTGCCTCGCGGCCCGAGCTGCGCCGCGTCCTCCTCGTCCTTGCCGCCTCCGGGCTCGCCCTCGCCGGGACGGTGGCCCCGGTCCGCGCGCCGATCGCGAGCGCCGCGAGCGACGGGCTCCAGGTCACGACCGCGGCGACCTACACGATTGCCCCCGCTCGCCACGTCGTTCAGGTGAACCTGGCCATCACCGCCCGGAACAACAAGCCGAACGTCAGCTCCGGCGGGATCGTGACGAAGTACTTCTACGACGGGGCCCGAGTGGCGATCCAGACCGAGGCGACGGGGATCGTCGCGACATCGGCGGGTGTCCGGCTGACCGCGACGACGAAGCCGGCCGACGGATACGCCGTCCTCGAGGTCCGTTTCCGTTCGTCGCTGTTCTACCAGCAGTCGACCGCGATCCGGGTGACCTTCGACCTGCCGGGCGGCGTCCCCCGGTCCCGCAGCGACATTCGCGTCGGATCGGCATTCGCGACGTTCGTCGCCTGGGCCTTCGGCGACTCGGGCAGCGTCCGGGTCGTCATCCCGGCGGGATTCGAGGCAGAGACGACCGGCTCCACCGTGGTCAGGTCGACGAGCGCCGGCGCGACGGTCTTCCAGGCGACCGGGATCACCGACATCGGGAACTGGTATCTCGTCGTCAACGCCGATCGCAAGAGCGCCCTGACCACGGACCGGATCGATCTGAGCGACGGGGAGCACGTCGTCATCCGGGCCTGGCCCGAGGACTCGGCATGGCGATTGCAGGTCCGACGGCTCCTCACCCGCGGCCTGCCGATCCTCGTCGACGAGGTCGGTCTCGCCTGGCCGGTCGCCGGCGACCTGTCGGTGTTCGAGGTCCACACGCCCCTGCTCGAGGGCTATGCCGGGGTGTTCCTGCCGGGCCAGGACAAGATCGAGATCAGCGAGGATCTCGACGATCTCACGATCATTCACGAGGCCTCTCACTCGTGGTTCAACCCCGACCTGTTCGACGGCCGTTGGATCAACGAGGGCCTGGCCAACACCTACGCGGCACGGACCCTCGTCAGCCTGGGGCTCCCGCGACAGGGACCGAGCCCCGTCAGCCCGACCAACAGGGCCGCCGTCCGGCTCGAGGACTGGGTCAATCCCGGCCGGATCACCGATGCGGCGACCGACGCCCGCGAGCAGTACGGCTACGACGCCTCGTGGACCGTGATCAGCACAGCCGTGACCGAGGTCGGGGAAGCGGGGATGCGGCAGGTTTTCGCCGCCGCCCAGGCCCACCAGATCGCCTACGTCGGTGCGCTCACCCCTGAGACGGTGACCGGCGGCAACGACTGGCGCCGCCTTCTCGACCTCCTCGACGAGGTCGGCGGCTCGCACCGAGCGGACGACCTTTTCCGGCGCTGGGTGGTGACGGATGCCGACGCCAAGCTGCTCGACGAGCGAGCCACCGCCCGGGCGTCGTACGCGGACGTCGTCGGCGCCGGCGCGGGGTGGAAACAGCCGTTCTACGTCCGCGGGCCGATGAGCGACTGGGACTTCGCGACCGCGACGACCCGGATCGCGGAGGCGCGCGCATTCCTGGACCGGAAGAGCGAGATCGGTGCGGCTGCCGGGCTCCTCCAGCTCCCGGTGTCGCCCGATCTGGAGAGCGCGTACGAGTCGGCGCAGGACTCGTTCGACCTCGCCAACCGGATGGCCGACCAGGAGATCGCCTCGCTCCACGCCCTGGTCACCGCGACCCAGGCGGTGGAGGCGCCGCGGGCGCCGCTGGTCGCCCTCGGCCTGATCGGGGCGATGCCGGAAGCCGCCCTTGCCGCGGCCCGGATCGCGTTCACCAATGGATCGGCCCTTGCGGCGGACCAGGCGAACGCGGTCACGGCCTTGATCGACGGCGCGGTCGACGCCGGGCGCGGCCGGCTGCTCGCTGCGATCGTGGTCCTCGTCGTCTCGGTCGTGCTGCTCGTCATCGCGATCCTGCTCGTCCGGCGTCGTGGGCGACGATTGCAGCGCATGCATGTCTCGGGCGGAGCGGCCGAGCCGCCGTACGCTACACTCGCCGACCAGTCCGGTGGCCCGTTCGACCCGGACGCGGCGACCGCCGGATCCGCACCGATCGAGCCGATCCCGGCCGCCGACGAGATCCGGGCAATGAACGCAACCCGGACTACCGACGAAACCCGGACCACCGACGCGACCGAGCCACCGCCCGCCGCCAGGGGAGACGCATCGTGAGCCAGCAGCGCTGATGGGCCTCGTTCGCACCCGACCGTCGCGCGAGATCCTGTCCGGCGATTCGGCCGATGTGTACTTCGCCCGGGCCGCGAGCGTCCTCGAGCGCGAGGGGCTCGACCCGGCCGTGACGATGGAGGTCTTCGCCCGCCAGGATGCCGTCCTGTGCGGCATCGACGAGGCGAAGAACCTGATCGGCCACGTCCTCGCCAGCGCCGATCCTGCCGAGACCCGCGTCGAGGCTCTCGCCGATGGCGATCGGATCGGGCCGAAGGAGGTCGTCCTCCGGATTCATGCCCGTTACCGCCAGTTCGGGCTGTACGAGACCGCCATCCTCGGGATGATGTCGCAGTCGACCGGTTGGGCGACCGCCGCCCGGGAATGCGTCGACGTCGCGGCACCCGATCCGGTCGTGTCGTTCGGTGCCCGCCACGTCCACCCGGACATTACCGACGTCCTCGATTACGCCGCGATCGTCGGTGGCTGCGTCGGCGCGTCGACGCCGGCCGGCGCCCGCCTCGCCGGCCTCAACCCGACCGGCACGATGCCCCATTCGCTGGTGCTCATCTTCGGCGACACGGTCCGCGCCGCCGAGGCGTTCGACCGCGACCTGGACGGCGACGTCCCGCGGATCGTCCTCGTCGACACCTTCAAGGACGAGGCCGAGGAGGCGCTGCGGGTCGCCCACGCCCTCGGCGATCGACTCTACGGCATCCGCCTCGACACCCCGTCGGAGCGCGGCCGGGTCACGGCAGACCTCGTCAAGGAGGTTCGCGCCCGGCTCGACCAGGAGGGCTACGATCACGTCAAGATCGTCGTCTCCGGCGGCCTCACCCCCGAGCGGATCACCTATTTCCGCGAGCAGGGGGCGGCGGTCGATTCGTATGCCGTCGGCTCGTACATCAGCGGGGCCGCCCCGATCGACTTCACCGGCGACATCAAGGAGATCGACGGCCGGGTGATCGCCAAGCGCGGCCGCATTCCCGGCATCACCGCGTCGCCGCGGCTCCAGCCGGTCGATCTCGCCCTGTGGCGAAGCGGCGGCGGCTGATCAGCTCCCGGCGACCGCAACCGCGGTCGACCCGAACGTGCTCGCCAGGCCGGCGAACCACGCGCTGAACGCGACGACGAGGGCGATCCCCGCGGCCCACAGGATCGGGCCCTGCGTCAGCGCGGCGATCACCGACATCACGACGACGAGGCCGAGGCTCGCGACGGCGAGCCAGCCGACTGACGACGGCAGGACGCCGCTGCCGAGCGACAGGACGGCGACGAGGACGACCCAGGCGAGGAACGGCACAACGCCGATGCCACCGGTGACGTAGGAGCCGTCGAGGCTGAGCCGGCCCACGATGAGGAGGGTCTGGCCCACGCCGATGAGGATCAGGCCGGCGACCGCGGCGACCGTCACGATCCCGACCCACGGCGTGGCTGCGTCTCCGGCGAGGCGGGCGACGGCGATCACGACGGGCACCAGCGCGATCGAGGTCAGCACGATCAGGGCGTCGTTGACCGGACCCCAGAACTCGCCGGCCCCGCCGAAGAACAGGGCGAGGGCCACGCCCGACAGGACGAGCGCGACCAGGGCGACCCAGCTCGCGATCCCCGCGAGACGGTAGAGATCCGCAGTTGCCACCACCCACCTCGACATCGCTTGGCCCGGAGCTGACGGCGCGGATGGTATGATTGATTGGCTGCTCTGTCAATCAATGAAATTGGAAGGGATGGCGAGTGCCCCGGCGCTACACGCTCGGCAAGCGCGGTGAGGCCCAGGCGGACACGCGTCGGCGGATCGTCGACGCCACGCTCCGCCTGTACCGCGAGGTCGGGATCGCCGGGACAACGTTGGCGCTCGTCGCGCGGGCCGCCGACGTCGCGCCGGGGACGGTCCGCAATCACTTCCCGGGTCCGAACGACCTGGCGGAGGCCGCGGCCGACGCGATCCTCGAGAGTCTCGCGATGCCCGGCGAGGCGATCTTCGCCGGCGCCGACGGGCCGATCGAGCGGCTGGATCGGCTACTCCGGGAGCTCGCGGCGTTCTTCGAGCGCTCCACGGGGTGGTGGGAGGTCCGCGTCTCCGATCGAGGCGGTACCGATTCGTGGGCCATGCCCGAGGCCCGCTACAACGCCCGGATCGAAGCCCTGATCCGCCGGGCGATCGACCCGCTCGGCGACGACCAGGCGGTGGTCGCTGTCGTTGCCGCGGTGCTCGTCAGCGTCTACTTCGCGGCGCGGACCGCGGTCGTGTCGTCGGACGAGGCCGTCGCGGTCGAACGCGCGCTGCTCGTCCCCTGGCTCGCGGCGCGCCTCGAGGGGCGCGGCTGACGGTCCGCGCGGCTGTTCCGTGCCACCATTCGCGTGTGAGCGAGCAGCACGAAGACGTCCCCGAGCAAGTGCCGGACGAGCGCGAGACCGCCTACGAGCTGCTGCAGCGCGGCCACGACCTGCTGACCCAGCGTCATTTCGCCCAGGCCGCGGTCGTGCTCGAGCGGGCCGACCGGGACGAGCCGGGCAAGGCGAGCATCCTCGAGGCGCTCGGGCGCGCCTACTACAACTCGGGTCAGTACGATCGATCGCGGGCGACGTTCGAGCAGCTCCTCGAGCTGGATCCGTCCGCCCACTACGCCCACTTCGCCCTCGGCCAGAGCCTGAAGCAGCTCGGCCGGCGGGATCCGGCGCGGACGCACCTCCGCCTGGCGGTCGCCCTGTGCCCGACGTCCGACCTGTACGCGGGCGCGCTCGCCCGGCTCGGGGACCGCCGGCCAGGCCCGGCCCGCTAGCCGACCAACCGGCGGCGCGCCACCCACAGCAGCCCGACGATCGACTTCGCGTCGGCGATCTCGCCACGGTCGACGGCCTCGAGCGCGTCCGCCAGCGAGCGTCGCTCGAGGCGGAGATGCTCGTCCTCGTCGGGTCCGAGACGCTCGTCGGGATGCGCGGCGGTCAGGTCGGTGGCGAGGTACAGGTGCATCAGCTCGCTGGCGAATCCGGGAGCCGACCAGAACGACGTCAGTCGCTGCCAGGTCTCCGCGCGGTAGCCGGTCTCCTCCTCGAGCTCGCGCCGCGCGGCGAGACCCGGGTCCTCGGTCGTGCCGGACGCGGCGTCGACGTCGAGCGTCCCGGCCGGGATCTCGAGGAGGATGCGCTCCGCCGGCGTCCGCCATTGGCGAACGAGGAGGACCTGGCCGTCGGGATCGACCGCCACGATCGCGACGGCACCCGGGTGGCCGGCGATGTCGCGCTCCGAGCGGCTCCCGTCGGCGCGCTCGATCGTGTCCACCCGGAACTCGAGATAGCGACCGCGGTGGAGGACGCGGCTCGCGACGACGCGCTCGACGAGGTCGTCGTCGGGCGGATCGTTGCCGCTGACGACATCGGGCGCGGCTGCCGGATCCGGCGCCGCGCCCGTGGGTTCGCTGGAAAACGGACCGGCCGGCCCGGTCCGTTTGGTCGGGTCGGTCAGGCGGCCGCCGTCTCGCGCTCCGAGGTCAGGCTGAGGCCCGACTCGGCGTCGAACAGGTGGAGCTTGGAGAGCGACAGGTTCAGGCTCAGGATGTCGCCCGGCTTGACCCGATGCTCGGACCCGACGATCGCGACGATGTCCTTGTCGGCCGCGGTGACGTGGAGGAGCTCCTCGTTGCCGAGGTACTCGACGACGTCCGCCTTGCCCGGCAGCGTGACCATGTCGCCCTCGACGGGATCGATCTCGAGATGCTCCGGACGGAAGCCCGCGACGAGCTTGCGGCCGCTCGTCGCCCCGACCGAGTTGGCCAGGCGATGCGGCAGGGCCGCCGACCAGTTGCCCGGTCCGACCAGCCTCGGCGTGCCGCCCGACGAGTCGAACGTCACGTCGATGAAGTTCATCGACGGGCTGCCGATGAAGCCCGCGACGAACCGGTTCGCCGGCTGGTCGTAGAGGACCTGCGGCGTGCCGACCTGCTGGAGAATGCCGTCGCTCATGACCGCGATCCGCGAGCCCATCGTCATCGCCTCGACCTGGTCGTGGGTGACGTACACGAACGTCGTTCCCATCCGCTGGTGGAGGCGGGCGATCTCGGCCCGGGTCTGGACGCGGAGCTTGGCGTCGAGGTTGGAGAGCGGCTCGTCCATGAGGAAGACCGCCGGCTCGCGGACGATGGCCCGACCGAGCGCGACGCGCTGGCGCTGGCCGCCGGAGAGCTCCTTCGGCTTGCGATCGAGGAGCTTCTCGAGGCTCAGGATGCCCGCCGCCTCGTTGACCCGCTTCTCGATGTCGGCCTTGGGCAGCTTTCGGAGCTTCAGCCCGAACGCCATGTTGTCGCGGACGGTCATGTGGGGATAGAGCGCGTAGCTCTGGAAGACCATCGCGATGTCGCGATCCTTGGGCGGGACGTCGTTGACGACGCGGTCGCCGATCTTGAGCTCGCCCGACGTGATCTCCTCGAGACCGGCGATCATCCGCAGGCTTGTCGTCTTGCCGCACCCTGACGGTCCGACCAGGACCATGAACTCGCCGTCGTTGATCGCGAGGTTCATGTCCTTGACGACGTGGACGTCGCCGTAACTCTTGTTGATGTGTTCGAAGGTCACCGTGGACATGCGCTCACCTCACTCCACCGGGGCATCGCGGGTCCTTGCATCCAGCCGCCGTTCGGCGTCGTGGACGGACCCCGTACGAGGAGCCGGCTCGAGTGCGATGGACTCTAACACTTCGGCTGTCGTGCAGGAACGACGCTGGCGGCGTTGCCGCCTGCGATCCTCGCTCACAGGCGTCCGAGCCTGCTCGCTCCGGTGCTCGGGCGCGCCTTGCCCTGGCGGCCCCTCCGCGACGAACGCGGTCGCGTGCGAGCCCGCTCGCTCCGGTGCTCGGGCGCGCCTTGCCCTGGCGGCCCCTCCGCGACGAACGCGGTCGCTTCGCGGTGGGGCAATCGCATCGGGACGACGACGGCCGCGAGCACGGCGTCGCCGCGGTCGACGCCTACATGCTCGCGAGCGTTGCGATCGATCTCGGATCAGCGAGATCGTGGACATGCCGAACTTCATCGTGACCGCCCACTGCCCGCTGTCGATCTTCGACTGAGCGATCGCGGCGGTCGCGGTCCGGCTGCGGGTATGGCGTCGCGCCCGTAGCATCGCAAGGTGACGCCGAGCCCACGGACCGAACGCTCCTACCGCGCCCTCCTCGGGGTTCCGGGCCTGCCGCGCATCCTCGTCTCGATGCAGCTCAGCCGGATCGCCCAGTCGATGGTCGGCGTGACCCTCGTCCTGTTCACCCTTGCCGAATACCACTCGCCGGCCCTCACCGGGATCGTGACGTTCGTCAGCGTCTTCCCGGGTCTCCTCGTCGCGCCGATCGCGGGCGCCCTGCTCGATCGTCACGGGCGGACCCGGTTCGTCATCCTCGACTACGCGGTCGCCTTGGCCGCGCTGTCGCTGATCGGCGGCCTGGCGCTCGCCCACGCGCTGCCCGTCCCGGTCCTGCTCGCGATCACCGTCGTCAGCTCGCTGACGGCGATCCTCTCGAACAGCGGGCTCCGGAGCCTGTTCCCGATCCTCGTTCCGGAACGGCTGTGGGAGCGGGTGAACGCGATCGACTCGAACGGGTACCTGATCGCGTCGATCCTCGGGCCGCCCTTGGCCGCGGCGCTCGTCTCGCTGGTCGGGGGCGCGACGACCCTGATCCTCATCGGGATCCTGTACGGGGCGGCGACGATCGCGATGATCGGCGCGCCCGACCCGATGACCGACTCCGCCGGCTCGAACAGCCTGCTCGTCGCCGCGTGGGAGGGCCTCCGCTACACGATCGGCAACCCGACGCTGCGCGGGCTCGCCGTGTCGATCTCGCTGCTCAACCTGTCGGGCGGGATGATCACGATCGTCGTCCCGCTGATCGTCCTCGATCGGCTGGGTGCGCCCGAGGTGTTCGTCGGGCTCGTGTTCGCCGGATCCGGCGTGGCCGGGATGATCGCCGCGCTGCTCACGGGCCGGATGGACAGCCGCGGCCGCGAGTGGGATCTGCTGGTCCTGCCGATGGCCGGGCTCGTCCTCGCCGACCTGCTCCTCCTCGTCGCCGCCGGTGCGAGCACGGCCGCGGTCGGGATCGCGTTCCTGGCGGCCGGCCTGGCGATCGGCGGCCTGCTCAACGGTCCGATGGACATCGGCCTGTTCACGATCCGCCAGCGGCGGACGGATCCGGCCTGGATGGGCCGGGCGTTCGCGGTGTCGATGGGCTTCAACTTCATCGGCTACCCGATCGGCGCGGCGCTGGCCGGCGCGATCGCGACCGTGTCGATCGAGGCTTCGATCATCGTCGGCGCGTTCGCCTGTGTCGTCGGGGCCGTCGCTGCGGCCGTCCTCATCCCGCGCCGTGATCCGGGCCGGGCCGCCACAACCGCCGCCGCCCAGGGCCCGAGCCCGACCGGAGACCTCGCGCCGCCCGCCTGAGGAACGGGCCGCCGGCTCGCTTCTCAGGATGATCTCAGAGCGCCCGTCGACGGTGCGTTCATGCCAAGCGCCGAGCCCTTTGCGGAGTCCGCCGTGGCCGCTCCACGGGGCGTGCCGGACGTTCCGGGCACCTGGGTCGACGAGTTCGATTTCGATCGGCAGCTCGGAGGGTCTCCGCAACGGCGGCGCCTGCGCTGGCTCCGCTACCTCGTCCTGCCCGTCCTGGCATTGCTCGTCATCGGGGCGGCGCTCTGGATCTTCAACCCCTTCGCGACGAGCGCGGTGACCCCGGTGACGGCGCAGTCGACGACGGGGACGATCGTGAGCAGCGTCAGCCTGTCGGGGTCGGTCGCGTCGTCGTCGATCAAGGAGCTCAATTTCGGCTCTGCCGGCACGGTCACCGCGGTGCATGTCGCTCCGGGTGACAAGGTGACGGCTGGCGAGGTCCTCGCGACGATCGACGACGCGTCGCTGAAGGTCCAGATCCAGACCGCGCAGGCCAATCTCGACGCCGCAAGCGCGAAGCTGGCGCTCGACAAGGCGGGCCCGACCGCGGCGACGATCGCCTCGGCCCTGGACTCCGTGAAGCAGGCGAAGCTGCAGCTCGCGACCGCCCGGCAGTCGCTCAGCGACACCTACGCCCAGAACAACCAGTCGATCGCCCAGGCCAGCGCCAATCTCAAGGTGGCGAAGGCGACCCTCGCCACGGACGAGGCCACCCTCCCGTCGAGTGACCCGCAGCTGGCGAAGGACGCCTCGGCCGTGACCCAGGCGACGCAGGCGCTCAGCGCCGCGAGGCTGAAGGCCACGCTGGCCGTCCATCAGGCGACGAACCAGGTGAGCTCGGCGACCCTCGGCGTCTCGAGCGCACAGCACAACTACGCGCTGAAGATCGCGCCGGCCACCTCGGCCCAGATCGCCTCGGACGCCGCCGCCGTATCGTCGGCCAGGCTCGCGCTGACCAACATCCAGCAGACCGGAGCCGCGATCACGTCGCCCATCGACGGCACCGTCACGGTCGTCGGGATCGTCGTCGGCCAGACGGTGTCGGGCCCGTCTGCCTCGTCGGCCAGCTCATCGACGACGACCGGCCAGATCGAGGTCATGGACCTCGCGAACCTCCAGATCGCCGGCCAGGCCACCGAGACGGACATCCCGAAGCTGAAGATGGGCCAGGCGGCAACGATTTCGACCTCGGCCCTCGGTTCGGAGACCGTCGTCGGGAAGGTCTGCGCGCTGAGCGTCGTCGGGACCCAGATCTCGGGCGTGACAAGCTTCGGCGTCACCGTCTGCATCAGCGGCGCGAACCCGGCCCTGCTCGTCGGGATGAGCGCCACCGCGGCGGTCGTGACGAACCGCGCGGACGGAGCGGTGCTCGTCCCGAGCCTGGCGGTCAAGACCGTCGGCGGGCAGCAGGTCGTGACCGTCCTCGGCGCCGACGGCAAGACCACGACGAACGTGCCGGTCACCGTCGGCATCACGAACGGATCGGAGACGCAGATCGTGTCCGGCCTGGCGACGGGCACGACGGTCGTCGAGACGCTCCAATCCACGACGACGAACCGCGGCGGCCTTGGCGGCGGTGGCGGCCGCTTCATCCCGGGCGGTGGCTTCGGTGGCGGTTGAGGGTCCAGGAACCGGCATCGCGTCGGGCGACAGCGGGTGGGCGAGGCCTGGTCCGGCCGCCCTGACCGTCCGGGCGGTCGGCGGAGTTCCCACGGCCGAGCCGGCCGCTCCGTCGCCCGCTCTCGTGCGGATCCAGGGGATCGTCAAGCGCTACAGCAGTGGCGACGGATCGCTCGGCGCGGCCGGGTCGACCGCCGTCTACGCTCTCCGCGGCGTCGACCTGCAGATCGGGCGCGGCGAGTTCGTCGCGATCGTCGGGCCGTCCGGCTCCGGCAAGAGCACGCTCATGAACATCATCGGCTGCCTCGACGTCGCCGATCGGGGCCGGTACGTGCTCGCCGGCGTCGACGTGTCACAGCTCGGCGACGACGCCCTGGCGAGGGTCCGCAACCGCCTCGTCGGGTTCGTCTTCCAGCAGTGGAACCTGCTCGCCCGCACCGCAGCCGTCGACAACGTCGCCCTGCCGCTCGCGTACCGCGGCGACGCTGATCGGCGGCGCAAGGCGTTGGCGGCCCTCGGCGCCGTCGGGCTGGGGGAGCGGGCGACGCATCGCCCGAACCAGCTGTCCGGCGGCGAGCAGCAGCGCGTCGCGATCGCCCGGGCGCTCGTCACCAGTCCGGCGATCCTCCTCGCCGACGAGCCGACCGGCAGCCTCGATTCCGTCACCGGCGCCGGGATCATGCGGCTGTTCAGCCAGCTCCACGCGAGCGGCCGGACCGTGATCGTCGTGACCCACGATTCGCACGTGGCGGACCTGACGCAGCGCCAGATCCACCTGCTCGACGGCCAGATCGTTCTCGACGCGCCGACCGACGCGATCCGCTCGGGTGCCGTGGTTGCCTCGACCCCGGCGGGCGCGTGGCAACCGGCCATGCCCCACGCCTCGGGCGTCTAACATGCCGCTCATCGAGACGCTCCGGACGGCGTTCGGGGCAACCGCCGCGAACAAGCTCCGGGCGGCCCTCACGATCCTCGGCATTCTCGTCGGCGTGGCAGCCGTCATCGGGATGGTCTCCGTCGGCGAGGGCGCTTCGGCGTCCATCGCGAGTACGCTCCAGGGACTCGGGACGAACCTCGTCCTCGTCTCGCCGGGCGGCCAGACGACCGGGCTCGTGCGCGGCGCGGGCGGCGGCGCGACGACCCTCACCCTCGACGATGTGGCCGCGCTTCGGGCGGCCGGAGCGGTCCCCGACGCCGCGGCGATCGAGCCGGAGCTCTCCGGGAGGGCCCAGGTCATCGTCGGCGGGTCGAACACGAACACGTCGGTGACCGGCACGACGCCGGCGTATCAGACCGTCCGCAACTGGACGGTCGCGGACGGCGCCTTCTTCACCGACGCGGACGTGTCGTCCAATGCATCGGTCGCCGTGATCGGCGCGACGACCGCGACGACCCTGTTCAGCGGCGGTGAACCGGTCGGCCAGTACATCAACCTGAACTTCAGCAGCGGCGGGCGCAACTCGCCCGTTCGGACGGTCCGCCTCCAGGTCGTCGGCGTGTTCGCCTCGAAGGGCACCGCCGCCGGCTTCTTCAACCAGGACGACCAGGTCGTCGTCCCGGTCACGACGGCGGCCCAGCGGATCTTCGGTCGGTCGAACGTCAGCACGATCGCTATCAGCGCCACGAGCCAGAGCACGATGTCCAACGTCCAGCTCGAGGTGACCCAGGTGCTGCTCGGGACGCACCACGTCAGCGACCCGACACAGGCCGACTTCACGGTCCAGACTCAGCAGGACCTTCTGTCCGCCGCGACGTCGGCGACGTCCACGTTCACGATCCTGCTCGCCGCGATCGGGAGCATCAGCCTCCTCGTCGGCGGGATCGGGATCATGAACATCATGCTGGTCTCGGTCACCGAGCGGACGCGAGAGATCGGCCTGCGCAAGGCGCTCGGCGCGCGCCGGACCGACATCCTCGGCCAGTTCCTCGTCGAGGCCGTCGTCCTCACGACGCTCGGCGGGGTCGCCGGAGCGCTCGTCGGGATCCTGGTCTCCGTCGCCATCGCCCGGCTGACGACGGTTCAGGCGACGGTGACCCCCGCCTCGCTCGTCCTTGCGGTCGGCGTCAGCGCCGCCGTGGGCCTCGTGTTCGGACTGTATCCGGCTCGTCGCGCCGCCGGGCTCCAGCCAATCGTCGCCTTGCGCACCGAGTAGGTCGCATCACCTCCAGACCCGTATCGCAGTCGCCAACCAAGGGAGAACGCTCCATGACCACTCCATCCTTCGACCCGCCGGTCCCGTTCGTGCCCGGCGACCCCCCTCCGTCGATCGTCCGCGTGGCCGCCCCGCGGCGACGCCAATGGCTCCCGGTCGTCGGGGCGATCGTCCTTGCCGCCGTCGCCTTCGCCGGCGGGTTCGCCGTCGCGAACGCGACCGCGCCGAAGGTCACCGCCGCCGGGAACGGTGGCACCTTCGGCAACGGCCAGGGTTTCGGGCCCGGCGCATCCGGTCGTCCACGGGGCGGGGGATTTGGCGGCGGCGCCACGGGCACCGTCGGCTCCGTCTCGTCGGACCAGATGACGATCACGACGGCCGCCGGAGGCCAGCGCATCGTGCTCCTGACGCCGACGACGACGGTCACCCAGGTCACGTCGGCGACGAAGGCCCTCACCGACATCAAGGCCGGCGAGACGGTCACCGTCGTGGGCACGGCGAACCCCGACGGAAGCGTGACCGCGACGAACGTCATCGTCGGCAACATCGGCGCGTTCGGCGGCCGCGGCGGCTTCGGTGGTCCGGGCGGGGAGAATCCGTCGGCCAGCCCGGCTCCGTGACGTCGGTCGCGCCCTCGAGGCCTTAGGGAGCGCCTCGACGGCAGTCACGCACACGTACGTTCCTCGCCTGGGCCGACCCTGGCTCAGGCGCGGATCACGGCTCGGCGGCGGCCTTCTCGTGGGCCCGGCGATATTCCTCTCGGAGGCTCTCGACCAACGCAGTGGCCTCGGCGGCCTCGGCGGAGCCGGGCTCGGCCGCCCGGGCTCGTCGCTCGGCATCGCGCCAGTCGGCGAGGACGGCCTGGATGGGACGAACCGTGTCGTCGATCGACGCGTCGGGCGCCTGGGGGGAGTCCGCCGCAACCTCCGCGTTCACCGCCCGGCTGAGGTCATGCTGGCGCTCGGTCCCGTGGAGCACGCGCCTCGCGATCTGCTCGATCCGTTCGGCCAGCTCGACGAGGCGGGGGTCACCAGGCCTGAGCGATCGCTTCTCCTCCTCGATCGTGACGAGCATGTCCAGATCGCGCAGCAGGGCGTCCGACGTCTCGCGGAGCGCGTGTCCCGTTTTCACGGCGTCCCTCGGATAGCTCCGATGCCTGGCCGGCCGTCGACCGGTCGGACGGCGAGCATATCCGTCGTGGGCCGTGCGGTCGAGCGAGCCGTCCTCGCCGGCCGATCGGGCCGAAGGTCAGCGCTCGCCGGCCAGGTAGGCGTGCCAGAGCAGCCGGGCACCGACGGCTCGCCATGGACGCCATGCGTCGGCCACGCGTTCCTGGGCGGCCGCGTCCGGGAGGGATCCGAGGCCTTTTGCCCGGCGCATCGCGGTCGCGAGGGCGAGATCACCGCTGGGCCAGACGTCCGGCCGGCCGAGCGCCATGAGCAGGTAGATGTCCGCGGTCCAGCGCCCGATCCCGAGGAGGCTCGTCAGTTGAGTCCTGACGTCGTCGTCGTCGGCGGCCGCGAGGGCGGCGGGGTCGAACCGGCCGTCGAGCGCAGCCTCGCCGAGGGCGACGATGTAGCGCGCCTTCTGGCGGGTCAGCCCCGCGGCGCGGCAGCCGGGCTCGCCGAGCCGCACGACCGCCTCCGGGTCGACGGCTCCGGCGGCGTGGCGGAGGCGCTCGAGGGCGGCGGCCGCGGACCGGAGGGACACCTGCTGCTCGAGCACGATCCCCACCAGCGTCCGGAACCCCGGTTCGCGGTCCCAGAGCGGCGGCGGACCGAGCCGAGCGAGGATCCCGCCAAGGTCGGGGTCGCGCTCGGCGAGTCTCCGTGCGGCGGAATGGAGCTGGTGGACGTCGAGCGACGGATCGGGCATCGCAGGGACGGTAACCCGGTCGCGGTCGCGGCGGTTCGCTTCCGCGGGCCGCCGGCTCGTTAGCCCGGTCTGGATTTTCGCTGGCTGATCTCGAACAGATGTCCGTCCGGGTCGCGGAAGAAGGCGCGGATCTCCCAGTCGTACTCGACCGGGTCGGCCAGGAACACCGCTCCGCGCGCGACGAGCTCAGCGTGGGCCGCCCGGCAGTCCGGGACCGCCACGATGAGCTCGGCGCTCACCCGATCGGGATCGGTTGGCTCGATCATCGTCACCGTCGGCTTGTCGGGGGTCGGCCCGCCGCCGCTGACCAGGAGCAGCCAGCACCCGACGAACTGCAGCACGACGGAGGTCCCGCCGTACTCGCCGACGACCTCCGCGCCGAGGACGTCGCGGTACCACGCGAGGGAGCGGCGGGGATCCGAGACGACGAGCAGGCGGGTCAGGTCGGTTGCATCGGCCGGGAACACGGACACTGGGCACCTCCTGGCGCGATCATCGCCGACCGGGGCCCGGGGCGTCCCGCGCTCGGCGTCGCCGATCGGGAGGTGCGTCAGGCCTCGGCCGCGATCGGACGGGCGACGAGGGCGGCGACGGCGTAGACGACCGCCGCGATCAGCAACCCGTTGACGCCCTGGGTCGTCGGATGACCGGCGCGTGGCCCGCCAGAAGGATCGATCCCGGCCAGCAGCATGGCCGCCGAACCGACAGCCGCGACCGCTGCCAGGAGCGTCGCGATCGTTGCCGCGCCCTGAAGGCGGCGACCCCCGCGGACGAGCGCCGCGGCAATCGCGAGATGGAGGAATCCCAGGACGACGAACGACGGCACAGCGGCGACGAGCGAGCTCGCCTCGGCGCTGGTCGCTGCCTGGAGTCGGTGCGTCGAGCCGACAACGAACGATCCGACGGCCATGCTGAAGGCGATCGCGGCGACGCCTCCGACGAGCGCGCCACCGAGCAGGCGGCGGAGCGACGGCGGTGGCGGTGCGGACGGCCGATTCTGTCGGAGAAGCGCGGTCATGACGATGCGAGGGACCTCGTGGTGGACGATCCGGGACTGGATCAATCCACACGATCGGCGCTCGATCGAAGCGGCGGCATCGGCAGGGGTCGATCGCAGTCCGGGACAGATGTCCCATCGACGGTTGGCCCAGGCGCGGCGCCGATCGCTGGCCGGCCCGACTCGCTCCGTCGCCACTGACTCGGGTAGATTCGAACCGTGCCCAACTCGCCGCGCGCCGGCCAGCCGGCCGATCCAGCCGATTTCGTCGACATCGCCGCGCTCCTCCGGGCCTACGACGAGATCGCCCCGGACCCATCCGACCCGGCCCAGCGCGTCGCGTTCGGAACGTCCGGCCACCGCGGCTCGGCGTTCCGCGGCGCGTTCAACGAGGCGCACATCCTCGCGATCAGCGAGGCGATCTGCCGCTACCGCAAGCTCCGCGGCTACGACGGGCCGCTGTTCATCGGCCGCGACACGCACGCCCTGAGCGAGCCGGCGACGCGAACCGCCCTCGAGGTCCTCGTGGCCCGCGGCGTCGACGTCCGGATCGACAGCGCCGACGGATTCACGCCGACCCCGGCGGTTTCGCACGCGATCATCGTGGCCAACCGCGGACGGGCCATTCCCGCGTCCGACGCGCCTTCGACCGCGGGTCGCGGCCTCGCCGACGGCATCGTCGTCACGCCGTCGCACAATCCGCCCGACGACGGCGGCTTCAAGTACAACCCACCGAACGGCGGTCCCGCGGACACCGACGTGACCGGCTGGATCCAGGCCGAAGCGAACCGCCTCCTCGAGGGATCCGGGGCCGCCGGCGTGGCCGGAATCCGACGCGTTCCGTTCGAGCGCGCCCGAGCCGCCGCCCGCGGCCACGACTTCATGGCGGGCTACGTCGACGACCTGCCCGCCGTGATCGACATGGACGCGATCCGGTCGTCTGGGCTGCGGATCGGGGTCGATCCGATGGGTGGCGCATCGGTCGCGTACTGGGCCGCGATCGCCGAGCATCACGGTCTCGACCTAACCGTCGTCAACACCGCCGTCGACCCCGCGTTCGGGTTCATGACGTACGACTGGGACGGCAAGATCCGGATGGACCCGTCGTCGCCGTCGGCGATGGCCAGTCTGATCGCGCTGAAGGATCGGTTCGAGATCGCCCTCGGCAACGACGCGGACGCGGACCGTCACGGCATCGTCACCCCGAGTGCGGGCCTCCTGAACCCCAACCATTTTCTGAGCGCCGCGATCGCCTACCTGTTCGGCGGCGCCCGGTCGTGGGGCGCGGAGGTCGGCGTCGGCAAGACGCTCGTGTCCTCCTCGATGATCGACCGGGTCGTCGAAGGCCTCGGCCGGCGGCTCGTCGAGGTCCCAGTCGGGTTCAAGTGGTTCGTCGCCGGTCTCGTGGACGGCTCGCTCGGGTTCGGCGGCGAGGAGAGCGCCGGCGCCTCATTTCTCCGGCGCGACGGCACGGTCTGGACGACTGACAAGGACGGCATCATCGCCGACCTCCTGGCCTGCGAGCTGACCGCCCGGAGTGGCCGTGATCCCGGCGTGGCGTATCGCGAGCTCACCGATCGGTTCGGCGCTCCGGCATATCGGCGGATCGATGCGCCGGCCACGCCCGCCCAGAAGGCGGCGCTCGGCAAGCTCTCACCCGCCGACGTCAACGCCTCGACGCTCGCCGGCGATCCGATCACCGCGATCCTGACCCGGGCGCCAGGCAACGACGCCCCGATCGGCGGGCTGAAGGTCGTGACCGACCACGGCTGGTTCGCGGCGCGGCCGTCCGGAACGGAGAACGTGGCGAAGGTCTACGCGGAGAGCTTCCGCGGCGAGGAGCATCTCGGTCGGCTGCTCGAGGAGGCCCAGGCGCTTGTCGCGTCGGTGACCGGGGCGACCGCGGGATCCTCGTGAGCGTCAGCCCTGCCGCGGGATTTGCAGCCGGCGGCGTCGCGGGCGTCGCGCGCCGTCAGACGCCGACGGGCTCGCGGACGATCACGACCGTCGTCCGGCCGGCCAGCCATTCGCCGAAGATCAGGAGGACCTTCGCGAGCCTGGTGTCGACGCCCATCGCCGCGTTGACCCGCGCGTTCTCGTACGGATAGACGACGTCGCGGATCCTGGCAAGCGCCGCGTCGAGGCCCGGAACGAACTTCTGGCTGCCGACGACGAGGAGCACCCGCCCTGCGCCGGCCGCGTAGGCACCGAGCTGGTTGCCGGTCGCCGACGCCGCCACGAGGACACCGTCGATCGTGATCGCGTTGACGCTGCCGACGATCGTGTCCGGCGCGGCCCCCAGCTTCCGCATCTCACGGCCCTGGGTCGCCCGATCCATCGCCAATAGCCGCGGGCGGATCGCGTCGTACGCGCCCGGCGCATGAAGGGCGGCGAAGACACCGATGTCCTCGAGCGTCTTGCTCTTGCCGCTGTAGACCTCGGAGCCCGGGGCGATCCGGGCGAGAACCTCGTCACGGGCCTGTTCGCCCGTGTCGACGACGATCACCTCGATGTTATTGGCGCGGAGCGCCGCGGCGGCGCGCTCGATCGTGCCGTCGGATGCGGCCACCGGAAGGGTTGGCGACTGGGCGGCCATGATGCGATGAACCTCGGAAGCGAAGCGGAGCGGGTTGTCGGCAGATTGTTGCACACGCAACGATGCCGTGCAGGCGCCACGCCCGAGGGGCGTCAGGGCAACGGCCGCCAGGCGCGCCCGAGCAGCAGCCCGAACGCTGCCAGGACTCCACCGAGCCCGACGAACCCGACGCTGATCTCGACTGCCTCGCGCTTGGTGATGAGCTTGGTCGGAAGATCGGCGAACACGCGCTCGAGCTCGGCTGCGCTCTCGGCGGGGTGATAGCTCCCGCCGGTCAGGTCCGCGACCTGGCGAAGGGTCGGCTCGTCGATTCCCCGCGGAAACTGCCCGCCGCCGAACTGCCCGCCGCCGCCGCCGAACTGCCCGCCGCCGCCGAACCCGCCGCCGGGCTCGTTGCCGATGAACTGCCTTCGGCAGACCGGGTCGAGCGAGCCGCCTTCGACGGACCCGAACCCGATCGTGTAGACCCGCAGTCCGCGATCGCGCGCCTGCCCCGCGGCGTCGACGGGTGCGGGCCCGGCATTGTTGGCGCCATCGGTCAGCAGGACGATGATGTCCGGGGCATAGGCGCCGGCGGGCACCGGCGGCGGCTCGACGCCGGGTCGCCCGGGAAGGATGCTCCGCTCGATCTCCGGATCGACCTCGGAGATCGCGTCGATCGCGGCGAGGATCCCGCTGCCGATCGCCGTCCGCCGGCCGGTCGTCAGGCTGCGGATCGCGTCCACCAGGGTCTTCTGGTCCGTTGTCGGCGGCTGGACGACGGCCGCGAACCCGCTGAACGCGACGATCCCGATCTCGGTCCGCGACTGCTGGCTGCCGATGAACGCGATGGCCGCCGCCTCCGCGGCCTCGAGGCGGGTCGGGGCGATGTCCGTGGAGCACATGCTGCCCGACACATCGATCGTGAGGATGATCGTGGTCTGGTTGGTCGGGACACCGACGACGACCGCAGGCCGGCCGAGCGCGATGACGAGCGCGGCCATGGCGGCCGCGACCAGGGCGAACGGAAGATGACGACGGAAGCGCGATGCGCCGGGGGCAGCGTCGCGGATCAGGGCCAGGCTCGAGTAGCGGGCGGCGCCGGGCCGGCGTCGACGCAGGCTCCAGGCGTAGACCGCGATCAGGAGCGGGACGAGGGCCAGCAGGACGAGCAGGCCGATCCACTGGAACGTCATCGGCGGCTCCCGATGCTCATGGCAGGCGTCCGGTCCGGGCGAGCGAGACGACCGTCGCGCCGAGGAGCAGGACGAGCCCGCCCGCCGCGACCACTGCCGTCAGCTCGACCGACTCGTCCCGGGCCACCAGGTGCTCCGCCAGCTGGTCGTAGACGGCCGCGGGGTCGACCGCATCCGCGGCCTGGTAGGTGCCCGCGGTCAGGTCCGAGACCTGCCGCAGGGCGGTTTCGTCGAGCGCGCTGTGGACGCGGAACCCGTCGAGGTCCAGGGTCGTGCCGGCAGCTGTCCCGACGCCGAGGGTCACGATCCTGATCCCCCGGTCGGCGGCGACCTGGGCCGCGCTCATCGGATCGGGCTGCTCGTTGTTCTCGCCATCGCTGAACAGGACGATCGCGGCCGAATCGTGACTTCCCGGCGCGACCGGTGGCGGCGTCGCGGTCGGCTCCGCCGAGCGGTTGCTGTAGTAGCCCGCCGGCGTGTTGCTCTCGGATTGGGCGATCGCGCCGAGCGCGGCGAGGATCCCCTGGCCGAGGGAGGTACCGCGGCTCGGGGCGAGGCGGCGGATCGCCGCAAGGACGGTCGCCTGGTCGGACGTCGGCGTCTGGACCGCCAGACCGGCGTCGCTGAAGGCGACAACGCCGACGACGACGCCCGGCGGCTGGCGCTCGACGATCGTCGTCGCGGCCGCCTTTGCGGCTTCCATCCGCGTCGGCGTGACGTCGTCGGCGGCCATGCTGGCGGACACGTCGAAGGTCAGCATCAGGGTGCCCTCGACACGGGGCAGCGAGACCGTCGCCTGCGGCCGGCCGAGCGCGACCGCGAGCAGTACGAAAGCGAATGCGACCAGTAGCGAGGCAGCGAGTTCGCTTCGACCGCGATGGCCAGCCGACCGGGCCGCGCCCCGGCCCAGGCCACCGAGGCCGGCGACCCGCCTCCGGCGCCGAGCGTCGATCCGCCGCGCGGCAAGAAGCCCGAGCGGCACGAGCCCGATCGCGACCAGCAGGACCGGCCACTGGAACGTCATGCGATCGCCCGTCGCCGCTTCCGTCGCGCGGTCGCCATCCGGACGATCGCGCGGACGAGGTCGTCGTCGGTCGAGAGGGTGGCCGCTTCGACCCGGGCCCGTCGGAACGCTGCCGCGACGGCCGCCTCGCGGGCCTCGCCGGCCGCCCGGAACCGCCGTCGGAAGCCCGCGTCCGAGGTATCCACGTAGAGCTGCTCGCCCGTCTCAGCGTCCTGCATGACGAGCGGCCCGACGTCCGGGAGCTCGACCTCCCGCGGATCGACGAGGCGGACGGCGAGGAGCTCGTGGCGTCGGTTGAGCAATTCGAGCGGTCGCTCCCAGCCGGGCACGCCGATGAAGTCCGACACGAGCACGATCAGCGAGCGCCGCCGGATTCGTCGGTGGGCCGCCTCGAGGAGGGGCGCGAGGTCGGTCAGCGGCGCGCCGTCCAGGCGCGGCTGGCGGACGAGGTCCTCGATCAACCGCAGGACGTGGACCCGGCCGGAGCCGGCGGGGATCGTGTGGATCTCGCGCCCGGCGAACACCATCATCCCGACGCGATTGCCGCGGCGCGTCAGCAGGCGCGCGAGCGTGGCCGCGAAATCGATGAGGACCGTCCGTTTCTCCCGCTCGGTCGGGACCGTCCCGAAGTCGACCGACGGGCTCACATCCAGCAGGAACCAGGCGGTGAGGTCGCGATCCTCGTGGAACTCGCGGACGTACGTGGTGTTCAGCCGGGCCGTCACGTTCCAGTCGATCGCGCGGATGTCGTCGCCATACTGGTATTCGCGGAGCGCCGCGAAATCGAGCCCGGTCCCGTGGAACAGGCTCCGGTAGTCGCCCTGGAGCAGGCCGTCCAGCCGCCGGACGACCTGCCAGTCGAGGCGCTGGAGGATACGCTCAGGCGCCGACGCGAACGCCACGATGGTCCTCGAGTGGGACGACGGGCATCGGCACCCGTCCGACGATCGTCGACAGGATCCGATCCGGCGAGATGTCGTCGGACAGGGCTTCGAACGACAGCACGAGACGGTGACGGAGGACGTCGAGCGCCATGTCGCGAACGTCCTGGGGCAGGACGTATTCGCGCCCTCGGACGTAGGCGAGGGCCCGCGCCGTGAGGATCAGGTTGATCGAGGCCCGCGGGCTGGCGCCGTAGGTGATGTAGCGCCGGAGCTCGGGCATGCCATGCGCCTCGGGCGACCGGGTGGCCGTCGCCAGGCGGACCGCGTACTCGACGAGGGCCGGGTCGACGTAGACGCCATCGACCGTTTCCTGGAGACGGACGAGCTCGTCGGTCGTCAGGACCTGGGCGATCCCGTCCAGCCGGCCGGTCATCCGTTCGACGATCGCGAACTCCTCGGTCGTGGTCGGGTAGCCGACGAGGACCTTGAGCATGAACCGGTCGACCTGCGCCTCGGGCAACGCATAGGTCCCCTCGGTTTCGATCGGGTTCTGGGTGGCGAGGACCAGGAACGGGTTCGGCACCGGATGGGTCTCGCGCCCGATCGTGACCTGCCGCTCCTGCATCACCTCGAGCAGCGCGCTCTGGACCTTGGCCGGCGCCCGATTGATCTCGTCGGCCAGCAACAGGTTCGTGAACACCGGTCCGAGCGAGGTCGTGAACTCACCCGTCTTCTGGTTGTAGATCCGCGTCCCGACGAGGTCCGCCGGGACGAGGTCCGGGGTGAACTGGATCCGCCTGAACTCACCACCAATCGACTGGGCGAGCGACTTGACCGCCATCGTCTTGGCCAGCCCGGGCACGCCCTCGACGAGGAGGTGGCCGCGGGCGAGGAGGGCGACAGCCATCCGCTCGAGGAGATGATCCTGGCCGACGATGACCTTCTTGACCTCGTAGAGCAGGCGCTCCATCGGGGCGGCCGGGCGGGCGTTCGTGGCGGGATCCAACGGCGTCACCTCCTTCATATCGATCAATACGGCGGCAGGCCGGCACCGCCGCCGGCGACATCGATCGGCACGGCGAGACCGATCCCGATGAACACGTCCTGCTTGGTCGGGTTCACGAGCGCGGTCACGATCCCGACGACCCGCGCATTCCGATCGAGGAGGGGGCCGCCGGAGTTGCCCGGGTTGGTGGCGGCGTCGACCTGGATCAGGCCCTTGAAGACGCGGTCGCTGCCGGGCGCCTGGAACGAGCGGTTGAGCCCCGACACGACGCCGGTGCTGAGCGAGCCGTACAGCCCGAACGGATTGCCGACGACGTAGGCCTCGCTCCCGATCCGCATCGCGGCGGGGTTGCCGAGCGTGGCCGGGACGAGCGTGGCCGGCGGAGCCGCGGGCGTCAGCACTGCGATGTCGGTCGCGGGATTGCTGCTCGCTATGGTGGCGGTGGATTTCGATCCATCGGCAAAGGTGAGGTGGATCGCCGTCGCGTCGGCGACGACGTGAAGCGCCGTCAGGACGGAGCCCGCGTCGTTGACGACGACACCGCTGCCGAGGCCGCCCGTGGTGGCTCCATGGTCATCCGCTCGGTCGGTCTCGATGAGCACCAGGGACGGACCGATGACTGCATCGACGAGCTCGGAACGCGGCGGGCCGGGCGTCTGCGAGGCGAGGGCGCTGGCGATCGCCAGGTTCACGTCCCGTGTCGTGAGCGGGGCCGGACCGGGCCGGATCGTGCCGTAGGCGGCGATCGCGATGAAGGTCGCGACGACCCCGGCGACGAACGGCGCTGCCCGACGGATGCCGGCTCCGGCGCGTCGCACTCGGGCGCGGTCCGCTCGCGTGGATAGGGCATCGGGGCGGCGATTCGTGTCCGGCTGATCGATCATCGACAGCAAGGACCCTGTGTTCGGTCGGGCGCGCGGCTCGCGGCGTCGCTGGCGCGGGCCTCCGGGGAGGGTTTCAGCCGACCCTGAGAGACGCCTGAGACGAACCGACCTGACGATCGCCCTGGCCCCGCGGCGCCATCGTCCGGCAAGTCTAGTCGCGAGGCGCGCGGACGTCGCTCAGTGATCCGGGGCTCGACAGCGGCCACGATTCGTGCTGTCGTCGCCTCGTGGTCCTGCCCGCGGACCAAGCGACGACCGAGGCCGACGACCGGTCCGCGATCGCGGCCGTCCTCCGCCTGTTGGTCCGGCCCGCGGACCGAGCGACGACCGAGGCCGACGACCGGTCCGCGATCGCGGCCGCCCTCCGCCCGTTGGTCCAGCCGGCGGACCAAGCGACGATCGAGGCCGACGACGGAGCCGCGATCGCGGCCGTCCTCCGCTCGTTGGTCCGGCCGGCGGACCAAGCGACGATCGAGGCCGACGACGGAGCCGCGATCGCGGCCGTCCTCCGCTCGTTGGTCCGGCCGGCGGACCAAACTCGCTATCGTTCACCCCAACGCCGATCGAGCTCGTTCTTTCCGGAGGCTTCGATGGCCTTTCTCGACGACTACCTCGCCCGAACGCCGCGGTCGCGCGCGCTGTTCGAGCGGGCGACCGGATCGCTACCGGGCGGCTCGACTCGAACGACGGTCTACAGCGCGCCGTATCCGCCGTACGCCGCAAATGGCACCGGGCTCGCGTTCACCGACGTCGACGGCAACGTCTATCGCGACTTCCTGGGCAACTACACGTCGCTGATTCTTGGGCATGCCCATCCGGCGGTTGTCGCCGCCGTCGAGGCGCAGGTCCGTCGGGGATCGGCTTTCGGCGCGCCGACGGCGACCGAGGTCGAGCTGGCCGAGGAGATCCGCCGCCGCGTACCTTCGATCGAGCACCTCCGGTTCACCTCGTCGGGAACCGAGGCGACGATGTTCGCGATCCGGGCAGCGCGGGCGTTCACCGGCCGGCCGCTGATCGCCAGGTTCGACCACTCCTACCACGGGACCCACGACCTGGTGATGGCCGGCACGCCCGGTGTGCCCGACGCGATCGGCGGGCTGATCGTCGACCTGCCGTGGGGTGACCCGGACGAAATCGCCGCGTCGTTGAGCCGTCGGGAGGGCGAGCTCGCCGCGATCATCGTCGAACCGGTCCAGGGCGCCGGCGGCGTTCGCGCGCCCGAGCCTGGCTTCCTCGAGTCCCTGCGAACGCTGTGCGATCGACTCGGAGGCCTCCTGATCTTCGACGAGATCATCTCGTTCCGGATCGCGCCCGGCGGCGCCCAGGAGGTCTTCGGTGTCCGGCCCGACCTGACGACGCTCGGCAAGATCATCGCCGGGGGCTATCCGCTGGCAGCGTTCGGTGGCCGGGCCGACGTGATGGCGATCTTCGATGCGCGCCGCGATCGAGCCGTCAGCCACGGGGGGACATTCAACGGCAACCCCGTGGCGGCGGCCGCTGGCCTGGCGACGCTGCGTGAGCTCACGCCGGATGTCTACGAGGGCCTCGCAGCCCTCGGGGCCCGACTGTCGGCGCGGCTCGCCGGCCACATCGCGTCAGCCGGTCTCGAAGCCAGGATCGTCAACGTCGGATCGCTGTTCCAGGTGTTCCGCGGCGAGGCCGGCACCGCATTCGCGCCTGGCGCAGGACAACCGTCCGAGCTCTTCCTCGGCCTGCTTCTCGAGGGCTTCTACTTGGCGCCGCGCGGCATGGGCGCCATCCCGACCGTGGCAACCGAGCAGGACGTCGACGACCTCGCCGACGCGATCGCCCGTGTCCTCAGGACCATGAGCCTCGCCGAGGCTCCGACGCTCGTCGCCCAGCGATCGTAGGGAAGCCGGAGTTGCGCGCCGTGAGGCGCGATTGCATTCGTCGCGGATGGGTGCGTCAGCGCAAGGCGCCGGCGAGCACCGGAGCGCGCGCACCCGCAGGTGCGCAAGCGAGGAGCGCAGCCGGCAACGCCGCGATGGCGTGCCCAGGCGCGACAGCCGTCAACTGCAAGTCCGTGATGTTGGGGTGGCCTACGGGGGTCGAACCCGTAACCGCTGGAGCCACAATCCAGTGCTCTACCATTGAGCTAAGGCCACCATGCGCGCGCGTCGGCACGTGCCGCGCGGGAGCCACGGGAGTCTACCGGATTCGGTTTCAATTCAGCGACGGGAGTTGACCGGGCGAGCGATCCGGGCCTACCATCCCGCCCACAACTGAAGACGCTTATCAAGAGTGGTGGAGGGACCGGCCCTGTGAAGCCCGACAACCGACCGACGGCGACGTCGGCACGGTGCCAAATCCGGGCAGGTCCTCCTGCGAGATAAGGTCCAGTTGACGGCCCTTCCTCCGGGAAGGGTCTCTCGGTTTCTCGGGCTCGAGCGAGGCGCGCCGGTCCTCCGCGATGGAGACGACCGATGACCCTCGAGACGCCGACTCGGCCAACCAACGATCCAGCGACCCCGGCCCCATCCCACGTCCGTGAGCTGCGCTGTCGGGCGTGCGGTCGCGCCGAGGAGCTCGGCCCGAGCTTCGTGTGTCTGGCGTGTTTCGGGCCGCTCGAGGTCGTTTACGACCACGACGTGGCCCGCCAACGGCTGACCCACGAGTCGATCGCAGCCCGCGCGCCGGGCATCTGGCGGTATCTGGAGCTGCTCCCGGTCGAGCGGGTGCCGGAACGAGGTCTGGCCGTCGGTTCGACCGCCCTTGTCCGGGCCGACCGTCTCGCCCGCGACCTGCAACTGGGTACGGGTACGACCCTGCGGCTCAAGGACGACACCCGCAACCCGACCCTGTCGTTCAAGGACCGGGTCGTCGCGGTCGCCGCCGCGCGCGCTGTCGAGTTCGGCTTCGACACCCTCGCCTGCGCGTCGACCGGCAACCTGGCCGGCGCCACCGCGGCCGCCGCTGCCGCCGCCGGGCTTCGCGCCTTCGTCTTCGTCCCAGCCGACCTCGAGCCGGCCAAGATCGAGCACGCCCTCAGCTACGGCGCGACGGTCGTCCGCGTCGACGGCACGTACGACGACATCAACCGGTTGAGCCTCGAGATCGCCGACGAGGAGGGCTGGGCCTTCGTCAACGTCAACCTCCGCCCGTTCTACGCCGAGGGCAGCAAGACGATCGCGTTCGAGGTCGCCGAGCAGCTCGGCTGGCGGCTGCCGGACGTTCTCGTGGGGCCGATCGCGTCGGGCTCGATGTTCACGAAGATCGCGAAGGGCTTCGAGGAGCTGATCGACATCGGTCTCGTCGAGCGCAAGGACGTCCGCTTTGTCGGGGGCCAGCCGGAGGGCTGCGCGCCCGTCGCGATCGCGTTCGCCGAGGGGGTCGACGAGATCCGGCCGGTCCGGGCGCCGGACACGATCGTCCGCTCGCTCGCCATCGGCTCGCCGGCCGACGGTGGGTATGCGCTCGAGCTGGCCCGCCGGACGGGCGGTTCGATCGAATCGATCCCGGATGTGGCAACTGCGGCGGCCATCCGACGGACGGCCACGAACGAGGGGATCTTCGTCGAGACCGCCGGTGGCGTGACCGTCGCCGCGGTCGAGGCTGCGCGCGCCCGCGGCGTGATCTGCGATGGCGACGAGGTCGTGGCGATCCTGTCGGGCAACGGCGTCAAGACGCCCGACGCCCGGCGCTTCGGGCTCGAGGACTCGGATGCCGTCCTCGCCGATCCGATCGCCGCCACGTACTCGGCCTTTGCTGCGAGATATCCGAGCTGACTCGCTGCCATCGGCAACCGAGATGCAACCATCGAGACGGTTGCATCATTCAGTCGAATCGTGCAAGGTATGCATATGCACCTCCACTTCCTGACCGACGAGGCCAAGAAGAAGCTCTGGCGGCCCTGCCGGGAGGCACGGGCCCTGGGGCTCTGACGGCGCGCAAGCGAACACCGACAGGAGTCTCCGGGCACGGAGGCTCCAGGGGCCGCGGCACCGAGTGGTGACCGCGGCTTCGTGATTCCTGGCCCTCCATCGACCGGTGACTCCTCGACATCGACGAGGAGATCCGCTCATGACGACCACGATCGTTCTCGGGAACGGCCCACTCGGGCGGGCAATCGAAACGGCGCTGCGAGACCGGGACGACACCGTCCGCTTGCTCGGCCGTCCGACCGGTGGCCGTCACGACCCGACGCTCCTCGGCGCCGCAGATGTCGTCGTCGACGCGTCGCGCGCCGACGCGGTCGCCGCCAATGTCGAGCACGCGCTCGATGCGGGCTGTCGCGCGTTCGTCGTCGCGACGACGGGCTGGCAGGCTGACGCCGATCGCGTCGCCGGCGCGCTTCGGCGGGCAGGCGGGGTTGCCGTCGCCGCGCCGAACCTGGCCCTCGGAGCTGCCCTGTTCCTGCGCCTCGTCGACGAGGCCGCCCGGCTCGCCGCGGCGATCGGCGGGTTCGAGCCGACGGTCATGGAGTGGCATCGCCGGTCGAAGGCGGATCGTCCGTCCGGGACGGCCCGCGAGATCGTCCGCCGCCTTGGCGCCCGGCTTCCGATCGAGATTGACGAGATCGCTGTGCTCCGCTCCGGCTCGATGCCGGGGATGCACGTCGTCGGGCTCGATGGGTCGAGCGAGACGATCGAGCTGCGCATGACGGCCCGCGACCGGTCGGGCTACGCGGCCGGGGCACTCGCCGCGATCGACTGGCTGCGTGCCCGGCCTCGATCGCCCGGGATCCACGCGTTCGACGAGGTCGTTGACGAGCGGATCGCGGCCGGTCGAGTGGCCGGTCCGATGCCCGAACCGGTCAGCGCCACTGCCTGATCGGTCAACCCACGAACCGGCAACCGACCAAGGAGACCCCCGATGACCCCGATCACCCGTAACACTGCCACTACTGCCACCCACCCACCCTTGAGAGGGGCGTTGACCGCGTTGGTCACGCCCTTCACGGCCGACGGCTTGCTCGATGAGGACGCCCTGCGACGGCTCGTCCGCTGGCAGGTCCTCGCCGGCATCGACGGCCTGGTTCCCGTGGGGACGACCGGCGAAGCGCCGACGCTGACCCCGACCGAGCGCGAACGCGTCATCTCGATCACGGTCGAGACCGTTTCCGAGCGCGCGTCGCGGGGCCGCGTGCCGGTCGTCGCCGGGACCGGCACGAACGACACCGCGGCCACGATCGCCGCCACGCGCCGCGCGGCCGAGCTCGGCGTCGATGCGGCGCTCGTCGTCGCTCCGTACTACAACCGGCCGGACGGGCGGATGCTCGAGGCCCACTTCCGGGCCGTGGCCGATGAGGGCGACCTGCCGATCGTCGTCTACAACGTCCCGTCGCGGACGGGCACGAACGTCCCGGCCGACGTGTTCCTGCGCCTCGCCGAGCATCCCCGGGTGATCGCGATCAAGGAGGCGAGCGGCAACCTCGAGCAGATCGCCCGGATCTGTCGCGACCGGCCGCGCGATGTCGCCGTTCTCGCCGGTGACGACGCGTGGACGCTGCCGATCCTCGCGCTCGGCGGGGACGGGGTCGTGTCGGTCGCGAGCAACGAGATCCCGGGCGAGCTCGTCGCCCTGTGCGACGCGGCGCGGGCCGGCGATTGGGATGGTGCCCGGCGGATCCACGAGCGCTGGCTGCCGCTCTTCCTCGCCAACTTCGTCGGCGGCCCGAACCCGGTCCCGGTGAAGGCCGCCCTGGAGCTGATGGGGCTGCTGGACGTCGACGCGGTTCGGTTGCCGCTGCTCCCCCTCACGGCCGAGTCGCGGACCGGCTTGGGCGAGACGCTGCGCATGCTCGGACTCGTCGAGGCGGCCGGTGGACGGATGCGCAATCTCGTTGAGGTGTCGGCGTGAGCGGGCTCGTCGCGGATCGGCCGGGGACAATGGCGGCGGAGCTCGCGTCGGGGGACATCGCGGACCTCTCGCCCGGCGAGCTGCTCGCCGCCCTTGCGGCCGGTCAGTTGCGGGCCGCCGCGCCCGACTCGACCGCGCCTGACGGCTGGCGCGTCCGCCCCGACGTCAAGGCGGCGATCGTCGCCTGCTTCGCCGACCGGGCGATGACCTCGTACGAGGTCGGGCCCTTCGCCTTCCATGACCGGGCGAACCTTCCTCCGGTCGACCCGGGCCCGGACCGTCGGATCGTGCCCGGCGGGACGGCCATCCGGGCCGGGGCGCACCTGGCGCCCGGCGTGATCGTCATGCCGCCGTCATACGTCAACGTCGGGGCGTGGATCGGGACCGGGACGATGGTCGACTCCCACGTCCTGGTCGGGTCGTGCGCCCAGATCGGCGAGCGGGTCCATCTCGCGGCCGGAGTGACGATCGGCGGCGTGCTCGAGCCCGCCGGCGCACGGCCGGTGATCGTCGAGGACGATGCGTTCGTCGGGGCCGGCAGCCGCCTGCTCGAAGGTGTACTGGTCGGCGCGGGCGCGGTTATCGGGGCTGGCGTCGTGCTGACCGGGACATCGCGGCTCTTCGACCTCGTCGAGGAGCGGGAGCTGGTCGGATCGACGGATCGCCCGCTCGTCGTGCCGCCGGGTGCGGTCGTGGTCCCGGGCAGCCGGCCGGCGTCCGGGGCCTGGGCGCAGGAACACGGCCTGGCAATCGCGACGGCGCTGATCGTCAAGCAACGCGACCCGGGGACCGATGCGCGGGTGGCGCTGGAGGCCGCATTGCGCTGACGTCATAAGCGAGAGAATCGAGCTCAGCGGCCGCGTGACAAAGCCAGGCGATCGCCCCGGCCGGGTGGCATTCTTCAGCCCGTGGACGCACTTCAGCCCGACGGCATCCCGCGTGGGACGCGTCCGGACGCAATGGCCGACGGGGTTGCGCACCTCATCAAGGCGTGCGACTTGCTGCGCCTGACCTACCAGATCAGGCTGCTCACCGTCTTCGCCACTCGGGAGGGACTGCGTCTCCAAATCCACGTCCGGCCCGAGACTCGGATCTCTGACCCGCTCGCGGCCTTCGTGCACCAGCACCAAGCGATCATCAGCATCGAACGCGCTCGATAACTGAGGCGAGCCCGTGGGCCTGTACCTAGCGATTTTCGCCAACGACGCCGACGAGGAGATCGACGGCGTCGAGGTCGGAGGGTACGACGACTTCCACGCATTCCGGACTACGGTTCACGAGCACCTAGAGCCGGGCGCGTGGGGATCCCACTATCCAAACCTCATGAACCACGAGGACGCTCGCGGCACGTGGACGCCAGACCAGGCCAGCGCACTGAAACGGGAGCTGGTTGAGATTCGCAAGGAATTCCGCGGCCTTCCGGCCAGGGAGGTCGCCGACGGATGGCAACGTGAGGTCGCCGCCTCGCGTGGTTTGCGCCCCGCGTCGCTTGCGGAGTCATTCTTCGACATCGACGGTGAGCCGTTGCTAGATCGACTCATCGACCTTGCCGGGCTGGCCGATCACAAGCAGCAGGAGATCTGGTTCCAGTAGCGTCCGGCTGCGAACTACGCGACTTTCTCCCCACAGCGAACAGCCTTGGCCACAACCACCGCCTCGGACTTCATCGAGGTGGCTGAATCCGGAGCACGCAAGTGGTTGCGCGCACGCGGTTAGGGGTCCGCGCCTCCACTGACGTGCTTCGCGACCTCGATTCGGGGCGCTCGCGGCGTCTTGTGGCACTTAGGCCGGCAGTTTCGTTCGGTGACAGGAGAATCCTGCGAATCGCGCCGATCGATGTGGCCCAGGCCGGCCCCCGGCGCCCACCACGCGCGAGTCGACACGTCCGGTGGCGTCGCGAGCGGTCCCGATCCGTCGAGGGCGCTCAGGTGCAGTCCGTCACGGTGCGGATGACGTGCTGGTACCCATCCCCGGTGCGACCGGGACCATCGCGTCGCGGTTTGCACCGCTCGGGCCGCCTAGGGTCGAGACACACCGGATCCCGAACCGGTGCCCGCACGAGACCCGAACCGCGTATGACCGTCCTCGCCGCCGTCCCCGGACCAGCTCGCAGCGTTCGCGTCGCCTTCCTTGGCGAGCCGCGGCGGGTCGCCGCGATGGTGGCGATCGCCTTCATCCTCACGTCCGTGGGCCTGCTGGCGGCGCCGCGAACCACCCTCGCCTGGGACGTGAACACCTTCAGCTCCGCGTCGGAATCGACGCTCGTCAGCCTGACGAACCAGGCCCGCGCCTCGTACGGCCTGAAGGCCCTCAAGGTCGATTCGAAGCTGACGGCGATCGCTCGCTGGCGCAGCAAGGACATGATCGTCCGGGACTACTTCAGCCACACGATCCTCGGCACGAACTACAACGTGTTCCACGTCCTCGACCAGAAGGGCTACTGCTACCACATCGCCGGCGAGAACATCGGCTGGAACAATTACCCCGACGATGTCGCGACGAACACCGTCCAGCGCCAGTTCATGGACTCCGCGGGCCATCGCGCGAACATCCTGGGCAATGCCTGGGACGTTGTCGGGATCGGTGCCTACAAGGGCCCGACCGGCAAGAAGATGTGGACCGTGATCTTCGCCGACCGCTGCGGCTCGACCACAACGACCCCGAAGCCGACCCCGCAACCGACCCCCCGACCGACGCCCAAGCCCCGTCCTGCCGCCACCCCGCGTCCGGCCGCGACCCCCAAGCCGGCGGTGGTCGCGACCCCGGCCCCGACGGCCACGCCGACGCAGGCCGCGGACCTGCCGATCCCGTCCGAGCTGACCGACGGCATCGGCCTCGGACTCGGGCCAGGCGGACAGAACGACGGCAACGGCGCGGGGGCGGACACGGGCAACGGCGGCAGCAGCGGCACCGGGACGCCGCCCGGTCTCGTCCGAGCGGCCGACCCGACGACGGGCGAGGGCAGCCTCCGCGTGACCGATCCGACGAACCCGCCGGGCCTGTTCGAAGCGGTCGTCGGCGGCGTCACCGGGATCTTCTTCGGGACCTAACGGCTGTCGCGCCTGGACGACGCTGGACTGCGTTGGCCGGTGCGCTCCGCGCTCACGCACGTTTGAGTGCGCTCGCTTGCGGTGCTCCCGGCCGCCTTGCCAGCCTCGCCCGTCCGCGACGATCGCAGACCCTTACACTCGCGGCGATGGCCGCGATCCTCGAGGCGCACGATCTCGCGAAGCGCTATCGCCTCGGCGCCACCACGGTCGACGCGCTGCGCGGCGTCTCGCTGGCCGTCGACGAGGGCGAGTTCGTCGCGCTCATGGGTCCATCGGGATCGGGCAAGTCGACCCTCCTCCAGCTCCTCGGCGGCCTCGACCGACCGACCGCCGGCGAGGTCGTCCTCCAGGGCGAGATGATCAGCCAGCTGTCCGACGACGCGGCCACCAAGCTCCGCCGTGACCGGACCGGGTTTGTCTTCCAGTCGTTCAACCTGATCCCGCTCCTCGACGTCACGGAGAACGTCGCCCTGCCGTTCACGATCTCCGGCGCCGACACGAGCAAGGGCGAGATCTCGGAGCGAATCCGCGACGTCATCGCCCTCGTCGAGCTGGCCGGCAAGGAGCGCCACAAGCCCGACCAGCTGTCCGCCGGCGAGCAGCAGCGTGTCGCGATTGCCCGGGCGCTCGTCACCCGCCCGGCCCTCCTCTTTGCCGACGAGCCGACCGGCAACCTCGACTACACGACCGGCACGGAGATCCTCGAGGCGCTCTGGCGGTCGTGCGTCGAACGGCATCAGACGGTCGTCCTCGTCACCCACGACTCGAAGGCGGCGGCCTACGCCGATCGCGTGCTCGTCATCAGCGACGGGCGGATCCGCGACGAGATCGTCCTCGGGCGCCGCTCAGAGCACGACACCGGCCCGCTCGTGAGCCGCCTCGCCGAGCTCGGGCTCTGATCCATGGGCGGGTTGAGCTCGCTCGCCATCCGAAGCCTCGCCGCCCGCCGTGGCCGGACGGGATTGTCCGTCGTCGGCATCGCCCTCGGGGTCGCCGTGCTCTACGCGTCGCTGGCGACCGACGCCGGAATCGCCGCTTCGATCGGTCGAACCGTCCGCCACCTCGTCGGCCGGGCGGACCTGCGGGTCGAATCCTTCGGCCCAGTCGGGCTGTCGGCGGAGAGCCTGGCGGCGATCGACGCCGCTCCCGGCGTGGCGGTAGCCGCGCCTGCCCTCCAGCGGCGGACCTATCTTCCGCCGGCCGAGAACGATGCAAGCGCCGCGCCAGCGCCGGTGACCGTGCTCGGCATCGAGCCTGGGCCCGAGGCGTCGGTCCGTGATCTCGTCCTGGCCGGCGGCGTGCCTCTCAGTGGACCCGACGCGTCCGAAGCCCTGATCTCCGCGACCCTCGCCGCCGCCAACGGAACTGCGCTCGGCGACACGATCACGCTTCCCAAGCTCGGCGGCGACGAAGCGCCGGTCGACCTAACCGTCGTCGGAATCGTCGCCGGCGATGGCCCGATCCTCGGATCGGCGGGACGGACGGTGATCCTGCCCCTGCACACGATGCAACGGCTGTTCGACGACGCGACCGTCAGCCGGGTCGATATCGTCGCCGGCGAGGGCGCGTCGCCGGCCGAGGTGTCGACCGCGATCGGCGTCGCCCTGACGAGCCAGCCGTACGTCATCTCGACGCCCGCCAGCGTGGCGGACTCACTGCGGAGCTCGTCCGCCGACTTCCGCTCGACGACGGCGCTGATCGCGGCGGTCGCCCTGTTCGTCGGCGCGTTCCTCATCTTCAACACGCTCTCGATGACGGTCTCCGAGCGGGTCCGCGAGCTCGGACTGCTGCGCGCCGCCGGCGCGACCCGTCGCCAGCTCGTGGGCTTCGTCGTCGTCCAGGCCATCGTCCTCGGGATCCTCGGCGGCCTCCTCGGGCTCGTCGCCGGGTTCGTCCTCGCCGAGCTCATGGCGGCGGACCTCCGCTCGATCGCGTCCATACCGTTCGAGCGGGTCGACCCGAGTCTGGGGTCGATCGTCGCGGTCGTCGCGATCGGGCTCGGCGTCACGGTCGCGGCGGCCATCGAGCCCGCCCGCCGGGCAAGCTCCATTCCGCCGGTCGAGGCGCTCCGCGACCGGATCGACCCGACCACCGCGCGCCGGGCGAGGCTCGCCTGGCTCGTCGGCGTGTTCGTTGTCGTCGGGATCGCGGGGCTGCTCACCTGGCCGCGCGACGCGGGTTTCGCCGGTCTCGCCCGGTCCGGTCTCGTCTACCTGGTCCTGTTCGGCGCGGTCCTGACGGCCCCATTCGTCCTCGGCGCCCTCGGCCGTCTCGCGGGCCTCCCGTTCCGCGGCGTGCTGCGGGTCGAGGAGCGGTTGGCGCGCGCGTCGATCGTCCGGGATCGGTCGCGGACGACGTTGACGGTCGGCGCCCTGGCGATCGGCCTGGCCATGGTCGTCGCGATCGGTGGCGTCGCCCACCAGTCGCGCCTGGCCGCGTCGGTCTGGCTCGACGAGGTGATCCCCGGCGACGAGCTCGTCACCTCGATCCGCCCGATCGCCCTCGACGAGGATGTCATTGGCCAGCTCGCCGCGATCGACGGCGTGGCGCGGGTGAGCCCGTTCGCGGTCTTCGAGGTCGCTCGCAACGGCGTCCGGATGGACGCGGCCGCGGTCGTCGGCGGCGACATGCTCGCCGATGGCCGATTGCGCTTCATCGATGGCGATCGGACCGCGGCGCTCAATGACCTCGACAAGGGCGGGGTCGCGGTCCTGCCACGGAGCATCGCCGAACGGACCGGCCTGACGGTCGGCTCGACGCTGACGCTCGCGGTCGGGGAGGGGAAGGTCGCCGACCTGCGGGTCGCCGGAGTCACGGAGCGGACCCTGCCCGGCGGCGTCGGAGAGGCGGTTCTCGTCGGATGGCCGGATGCGACGGCGGTCTTCGGTGTCGCCGGAGCCGACGTGCTCGCGGTGCGCTACGTGCCGGGAAAGGCCGCCGAGGCTCGGCCCGTTCTCGAGGAGGCGGCGCGAACCGCCGCGCTCGAGCCGAATCCGCTCGAGACCGTCGCGGGAGCAGTCGACACCGCGCTTGCCCAGGTCTTCGGCCTGTTCGATGCGCTGGCCCTCGTGGCGGTCGTCGTCGCAGCGCTCGGGATCGTGAATACCCTGACCGTCAGCGTCCTCGAGCGCGTTCGCGAGCTCGGCGTCCTGCGGGCGGCCGGCATGACTCGCGACCAGGTCCGGCGGACGGTCGTGGTCGAGGCCGGGATCCTTGGCATCGTCGGGTCGGTCCTGGGCATCGTGACCGGCCTCATCGCGGGCGCGATCCTCGTCCTGCTCGCTGGTGGTGGCCCGCTGATCCTCGATCTGCCGTGGCTTTCGATCGCGGCCGCGCTCGTCCTCGGGATCGGCATCTCGATGGCCGCGTCGTGGTACCCGGCACGGCTCGCCAGCCGGCTCGCGATCGTCGCCGCCGTGCAGCACGAATGAGCGGGAATCGAGAAAGGCCGATGGTAGACTCGCGGCGGCGGATACGACCGAGCCACAGAGCTCGCGGGGCGGCGTTCCGCGGAGTGGAGGACTCCGTCTCTCGATGATCAGCGCCAGCGTCCGGCTGAGCCGGCTCCCGGCCGAGGAACGCGGCCTGACGATCGGCGATTTCCTCGTCCCGATTCGGGTCGGCGAGCGGATGGGGAGCCGCCTCCGCCACATCGCCCTGATCGTGATCGGGGCAGCCCTGATCTTCGTGGCGTCAAGAGTGTCGATTCCGGTGCCCGGATCGCCGATCCCGATCACCGGCCAGACCTTCGGCGTCCTCCTCGTCGGGGGGGCCCTCGGCTTCCGGCGCGGGCTGGCCAGCGTCGCGCTGTATGTCCTCATCGGGTTGATCGGCCTGCCGTTCTTCGCCGAGGGCAAGGGCGGCGTATCAGTCATCCTCGGTGCGAGGGGCGGCTACCTCATCGGGTTCATCGTCGCCGGGTCGCTCGTCGGACGGCTGGCGGAGCTCGGCTGGGACCGCCGGATCGTTGGCGCCCTCGGCGCGATGGCGATCGGCAATGTCGTCATCTACCTGATCGGGGTCCCGTGGCTGATGGCCGTCACCCACATGGATCTCCCGACCGGCATCGCCCAGGGTCTGACGCCGTTCCTCCTCGGCGACGCGATCAAGCTGGTCCTGGCGGCGCTCGCCTTCCCGGCGGCATGGTGGGTCGTCGGCCGGAGGGCGGGCGAGGGCTGAGCCCCGAAGAAGGTGGGGTCCGGCGCGCACGGAGCTCCCGGGCGGCGTGATCAGCCACGCTGATCACATCGGAACGAGCCTGCACGATCGACGCCAATTCAGGCACGGCGCTGCCGAATCCCGGAACGACCACGAGTGGCGATATCGAATCGATCGGCCAAGCCGATCAGGCCACCGAGCCGGGTGTGCGCCTCCTCACTCGGTCCGCGACAGGGCAGCGTGGAGAGCCCCGTATGAACGGCGCAGGAGATGTGCCACCTCCGGCCAGTACCCGAGACCGCGTGCCGTCGGCCCGTCCGGATCGGTGCTCGCGCCGCGATCACGAACCTCGGCCGCCTCGCCGCGCAGGCGGCCGGCCTCGGCGACGTCTGACTCCGGCACCGCATAGATCGCCGCGTACAGCCGGGTGATCGCGTCGCCCGCGGCGGCGCCGGCCGCAAGCCCGATCTCGCGTCGGACGACCCACCAGCGGAGCTCGCGCCGTCCGACCTCGGCCGCGTCGACGTCCCGCGGCAGGCCGAGGAGCCGGTAGCCGCGGGCGATGTCCGGCGCGAACCGCTCGTAGTCGCCGGTTGCCCGCGCAAACCCGGCGGCTCCCTTCGTCAGGAAGAAGGCCGCGCCAAGGGCGCGTGGCCACGACGCGTGGGCCTGCTCACGGAGCCCCTGGATCAGGAGACCGAACAGCCGCGCCGGCTGGCGCCGGTAGTAGGCTTTCCACATTCCGGTCTCGAGGTCGGCCAGCCGATCCGGGTCGAAATCGGCACCCCAACGTCCCATGCCCGATCCTTCGCGTGTGACGGACCTGCGGATCACCGCCGCCCAGCCCACCGAGCCGAACGATGCCGAGGTCGCGGGACTGTATGGTCCCGCGTCCGAGGCGTGGGCGCTCAATCGGGAGGCGATGCTCCTGCTCGGCGCCGGGCCCCGGGCGCTCCTGCTCCAGCTCGCCCACCCCCAGGTAGCGGCCGGCGTCGCCGACCACAGCGACTTCCGGGCCGATCCGTGGGCCCGGCTCGACGGCACGTTGCGCAGCTATCTCCGGATTGTCTACGGGACGCGGACGGCGGCACTCCGCGAGGTGGCGAGGCTGAACGCGCTCCACCGGACGATCACCGGCCCGACCTACCGTGCCCGCGACCCGGAGCTGTCGCTGTGGGTCCACGCCACCCTGGTCGACTCGACGATCGTCGTCGCCGATCGCTGGCTCGAGCCGCTGTCTCGCGACCGGCGAGCCCGCTACTACCAGGAGACGCTGCCGATCGGACGCGCGTTCGGGATCCCGGCGGCGATGCTCCCACCCGACCTGGCGACGTTCGAGGCGTATGTCGCGGGCGCCCTCGGGCCCGACGGGCCCGTCAAGGTCGGGCCGCTGGCGCGCGAGCTTGCGGATGTGGTGCTGCACCCGTCATTGGGGCCGGTCCTGCCGGCGCTCGACTGGCTGCCACCGGCGGCCTACGCGTGGACGCTCTGGCCGGCGGTCGGCCTGCTGCCGCCGGCGGTCCGCGCCGGCTACGGGCTCCGCTGGGGACGGCGCGAGCGAACGGTCTCGCCGTGGCTGGTTGCCGGCTGGCGCTGGTGGCGGCCCAGGCTGCCGGCCACCTTCCGCCAGATGCCGGCCGCCGTCGCGGCCGATCGACGAGTCGAGGATGCCCGTCGCAGGGCAGGGTCCTGACGCGTCCGACCGGTGTGCCGCGTCGACGACCCCCGCGAGCAACCTCGATCGGCCGCGCGATCCTCTCGGCCGCGTTCGCGATCGCGATCGCGATCGCGGTCTTCCTGATCCTGCCTCGACTCCCGTTCAGTCAATTCGGAGTCCGCTCGCCGGCGATCCTGATCCCGCGGATCATCGTGTGCGACCGCGACTACCGCGGCGGAAACGCGGTTCTGGCACGAGCCGAGATCGAGGCTCGAGGCGGCCCTCTGGTGCTCGTCGATCCTGGGCCGTTCGGCCTCTTTCCGTCATGCCCGCGGCCCAACGAGAACGGCAACCGGCCGTGCACCCGCCAAGCATCGGACGGGCCGTGCGCAACCGTTGTCTATGTCCGCGTCGGCTACGACTCGTATGCCGAATATTCCCTCGTCGGGGGACCCTGAGGCCGCCGTCAGTAGAGGCTCGGAAACCGCGGCTCGAAGCGGGGCACCAGGTTGAGCGGCGTGTGCGCGTCGAGCGTGTCCAGGAGCGCCTTCGTGCCGCCGATCTTGAAGCGGTACGTCGCGAGGTAGTCGCGGATGCCCGCCCAGAACGCCGTCGAGCCGATCTTCCTCCGGGTGTCGTCGAGGAAGTTGCCGCCCTGGATGTAAATGATCTCGTAGTAACAGGTGCCCGAGTACTGGTAGATCGTCAGGTCGAGCCGGGCGGTCGCGCAGCGCGACCCGCGTCGCAGCCCAAGGATGTAGCGGGCGACGAAATCGGTGGCAGCCTCGTCGGCGTACGGCTGGCGGGCCTGGTCGTTGCCGACGATCCCGTAGAACCACTGGTGGCCCGTCTCGTGGGCCACGAGGTAGGGGATATTCCCGGCGCCGGTCGGGATCCAGGTCAGGCCCGGTGACTCCATGCCGTAGCCTCCGGCGGTCTGGGCCAGGTCGTACGTCTTGTACGGATACGGTCCGAGCAGCGCCGCCTCGCGAGTCAGGGCGATCTTCGCCGCGGACAGGACCGCGGTCGCCGGGAACCCCGGGCGGTACCAGACGTGCACGAGGGCGCCGGCGACGGTCGCCGAGACCGTCCGGTAGTCGGGCGCGCCGGCGAACACGAAATCGCGCACGTTGCGGGCCTCGAACGAGGTCGTCGAGCCCGTCGGGCTGGTCTGCTCGCCGGTCGTCGCCCAGCGCATCCTGCGGTCGCTGACGATCGTGACCCGGACGCGCGGGCTGACCGGTGTGACGAACGGGTCGCCATGGTTTGGTCGATTGAACGCGGTCGGAATGCTGATCCACGGCAACCAGCGATGCGCTTCCAGGATGCCGTTCGCCCGGGTGAACAACCAGTTCGAGCCTACGGTGTCGCTTCGCAAGGTCGCTCGGTAGGCGATCCGCACCGTCGTCGTTGCGGCCGGCTCGAGGATCCCCCCGAGCGGCAAGTGGATCGTCTGATCCGATACCGTCGCCGGGACCGGAACGTTGTCGACCCGGGCCATCGTCAGCGTCATGTGTCCGAGGCGGGCCGCGATCGTGTTCAGCTCGAGGCGGTCGATCGCCTTGCCCGACGTGTTCGTGACGGTCATCGTCGACGAGACCCAGAAGCTCCGAGTGGCGAAGCTCAGCCTGACGGTAGCCAGGTATTCGGCCGACAGGTTGATGCTCGTCGCATTCACGACGCCCGGGACGAGACCGGCAGTCGTTGGGCTTGCGATGGCATCCGGGTCGGCCAAGGCCTCCGGTTCGGCGACTCCGCCCGATTCGGCCACGACGCCCGGCTCCATCGATGACGTCATCGACCACGCCGCCGGCCGGGAGGCGGCCGGACCGGCGACCGGCCCGACGAGCAGGCAGATCATGGCCACCAGGCGAACGACCGAATCCTGGAGCCGGGGATGCGGGTGGGTCACCGGGTCATGCTAGGCCGGGTGGTGTCGATCGGTCGACCGCCGCATAGACTGGGGCCATGGCCACGACCCACCGAGCCGGACGGACCGCGGTGGTCGGTGCCGTCGATCCGGCCGCCGGCGCCCGTTTGCTTGCCGCGATCCGGACGACCCTGCCGGGTGTGCGCCTCCTCGATGATCCGGTCGATCGCGAGTCCTACCGCAACGACGAGACGGCCTACCTCAGTGCCGGCCTGCCTCTTGCCATCGCGCTGCCGGAGACGACCGACGAGGTCGCCGCGCTCGTCCGGCTCGCCGCCGAGCAACGGGTTCCCATCGTTCCCCGCGGCGCCGGGTCCGGCCTCTCCGGCGGTGCTGCCGGGATCGAAGGTGGGCTGACGCTCGCCCTGACTCGCATGAACCGGGTGCTCGAGATCGATCGAGCCAACCTGGTCGTGGTGACCCAGCCGGGGATCCTCAACGCGGAGCTGAAGGCCGCCGTCGCCGCGGAGGGCCTCTACTACGCTCCGGATCCGGCGAGCTACGAGATCTGCTCGATCGGCGGCAACCTGGGCACGAACGCCGGCGGCCTGTGCTGCGTGAAGTACGGCCAGACCCGCGACAGCGTTCTCGGGCTCGAGGTCGTGCTGGCCGACGGCCGGGTGATCCGGACCGGCGGCCGGTCGGTGAAGGATGTGGCCGGTTACGCCCTGACCCACCTGTTCGTCGGGTCGCAGGGGACGCTCGGGATCATCACCGAGGCCACGCTCAGATTGCGGATCGCGCCGGCGCCGCGGTCGACGATGCTCGCGTTCTTCCCGTCCCTCGCCGCGGCGGGCGAGGCGGTCGCCGCGATCATCGCGGCCGGCATCAATATCGTCACCCTCGAGTTCATGGACCACGAGACGATCGCGGCCGTCGACGACGCGTTCCAGCTCGGGCTCGATCGCGAGGCCGCGGCCATGCTCCTCGTCGAAAGCGACCTGGCTCCTGTCGCCGCGGCCGCCGAGCTGGATGCGGCCGTTGCGGCCTGCGACGCGGCGGGCGCCTCGTCGACGGTCCGAGCAGAGGATCCGGTCGAGGCCGATTGGCTTCGTCAGGCGCGCCGGATGGCGCTCCGCGCGCTGGAGCGACTCGGCACGGTCCGGATGGAGGACGTCGGCGTGCCCCGCGGCCGCGTCCCGGAGCTGCTCCTCGCGATCCAGGCATCGGCCGATCGGCATGGCGTCCGGGTCGCGACGCTCGGTCATGCGGGCGACGGCAACCTCCACCCGAACTTCATCTTCGACCGCGACGACCCGCGGGCCGCCGAGCTGACCGAAACCGTCCGCGACGAGATCTTCGCCGCTGCGATCGCCCTCGGCGGGACGGTCACGGCCGAGCATGGGATCGGGCTGTCGCGGCGGGCCGCCCTCGTCGACCAGGTCGGCGCGGACGTGATCGACGTCATGCGCTCGGTCAAGGCGGCCCTCGACCCACTCGGGATCCTGAACCCCGGCCGCGTGATCTGACGTTCGCCGGGTCGCGATTCATCCGACGGTCCCGATCCTGCGCATTCCCCGCCGAACGGTCGAAGGGTTGGTCGCGACGCCCCGGGATCGACGCAACGGGTGAGCGCGTGCGGAGGCACGCGCCGCCGGCCCAATCGGGATCCACGAAAGGATCGATCGACACATGTCCACGAAATCCAGGCTGACGGCGCTGGGTGCAGCCGCCGTCGTCCTGACTCTCGGCGCGGCGCCGTTCCTAGCGAACGCCGCCGATCACCTGGACGCCCCAAGCCTTGGTTCGTTGTCGTCCGGTTCGCTGCAAGGCGACCGCGACATCAACGACCTGTACGTGTTCGACGGCGCGAATGCCGGCAAGACCGTCCTGGCGATGACCGTCAGCCCGGCCGCCGGCCTGCTCGGGCCCCTGGCGTTCGGGTCGAACGTCCGCTACACGATCCATATCGACAACACCGGCGACAACATCGCGGACGTCGACTACGTGGCTCGCTTCGGCGCGCCGGACTCCGGCCCGGGCCCGAAGCAGACAGTCACTCTCAGCCGCAACGGAACGAGCGTGGCGGAAGGCCACACCGGCAACACCGTCGCGGTCGCAGGTGGCGGCAAGCTCTATGCGGGCCTCCGCTCCGACCCGTTCTTCTTCGATCTGCTCGGATTCCGCGGCTCGCTCGGCATCGGCCCGAACACGAACACCCTGTGCGACGCCGATCCGACCGACTTCTTCAAGACCCTGAACACCCTGGCGATCATCGTCGAGGTGCCCGACGCAGCCCTCGGCCGCCACATTGGCGCCTGGGCAACCACCGAGCAGTGGATCGACGGCAACTGGGTCGCTCGCGATCAGATCGGTCGCCCGGCGATCAACACCGTCTTCAACCACACGGCCGCCGACAAGGAGGAGTTCAACCGGACTCCGCCGAGCCAGCAGGCGACCGTCGACGGCGGCAAGTTCGTCACCAACGTCCAGAACACGCTCCTCGCCCTGTCGGCACTCGACAGCGAGGGCCCCTACTCGAGCGGACAGGCTGCGGCGCTCGCCTCGGTCCTGATCCCGGACGTCATCACCTATGACACGGCGACGCACGCGGTCGGCCCGCTCAACGGCCGCCGGCTCACGGACGACGTCATCGATGTCGAGCTCAATATCACGACCGGTGGCGACCCCCTAGGCCTGTTCGCCGATCGCGATGCCACAGGCGGCATCCCGTCCGACTGCGTCGGCCCTCATACCGACTACCAGTCGACCTGGCCGTACCTCGGGATCCCCCACTGATCTCGACCCTCGCGGGAGGCGGCAACAGCCGCCTCCCGCATCCGCCCCTTCCGACCCACCCCCGAACCCTGCAGGACGCACCCGATGACCACCCTCCGCGCCACCGCCCGTCTCTCCCGACCGAACCGGATCCGACCGATCGGACTCGTCCTCGCGGCACTGCTCGTCGTCGGCGGGACGTACGGCGTGGCGACGCTGGCGGGATCCAGGCGCGGTGCCGGGCCGGAGGCTCGAACCGGCGGCGGTGATCCCCTCGCCCTCGGGGCAGCGCTCGAGGGAGCTCCCGGTCCGGCGGACGTCGCCGCGATCGACGTGCAGATCAAGATCTGGGGCGCGAAAGCCGCGGCCGATCCGCGCGATGACATCAGCGCTGGCAACCTCACCGTCCTGTACCTCGGACGCGGGCGCCTTACCGGCGATGCGGCCGACTACGAGCGCGCATCCGCCGCGGCCGCCCGGGCCCTCGCCGCGAACCCGACCGCGATCGAGACGCGCGCCCTGAAGGCCACGGTCCTCCAGGCGACCCACGATTTCACGGGCGCCCTGGCGCTGGCCGACGCGATCCTGGCCGACGACTCCAACTACGTGGACGCACTTGCCGTCGCGGGCGATGCGCAGGTCGAGCTCGGCCGGCTAGACGCGGCGACGGCGACGTACCAGAAGATCGCCTCGATCGCGCCGGGACCCGCGCTCGATGCCCGCCTCGCTCGCTTGGCCTGGTTGCGCGGGGACGCGGCTGGCGCGCTGGAGCTCGCCACGAAGGCGCGCGATGCCGGGGCCCACACGGAAAGCGCGGACCCCTCGTTCTACGAGGCGCAGCTCGGTGAGATCGCGCGGGTCACGGGGCGAACGGACGTCGCCCGCGCGGCATTCGCCGCGGCCCTGGCGCTGCGGCCGACCAATCAGCTCGCCCTCCTCGGGACGGCCCGTCTCGACGCCTTCGCCGGCGACGACGCGGCGGCCATCGCCGAGCTCCGGACGGCGGCCGCGATCGCGCCGCGGCCGGAGACGCTGGCCCTCCTGTCGGACGTGTTGGCCCGGACCGGCGATGCGACAGGCGCGTCCCGCGCCGCCGACACGGTCCACGTCATCGAGCAGCTCGGCGGGACAGCCTCCGCGCTCTTCGACCGGCAGATCCTCGGCTTCGATCTCGACCATGGTGACGCGACCGCCGCCGTCCGGGATCGCGCGGTCGCCGCCGCGGCGATCCGGCTGGACGCGGCCGGGCTCGACGTCGTCGCCTGGGCCGCATATCGGCTCGGCGATCTCGACACAGCGCGCGCCGAGAGCGCGAGAGCGCTCGCGACGGGCAGCGTCGACGGGCGGATCCTGTACCACGCCGGCGCCATCGCGATCGCGAGCGGGGACATCGCGGGCGGCCGCGCCCTCGTCCAGCGGGCGCTTGACCTTGGCCCGGCCCTCGATCCCCTCGACCGGTCGGCTGCGGAGGCCCTGATCCCTCCGGGCTGATTGACACGCGCTGCGCGAGCGTCGATCATCTGCACATCTGTATCGTGCAGATGTGCACCGCCACTCACGCAGCCCGGAGCCCCGGTGTCCGACGTCCAGCAGCTGATCCAGGCGAGTCGGCTCTACTACGAGCTCGGCGAGACGCAATCGCGGGTCGCCGAGCTTCTCGGCGTGACCCGTCCACAGGTCTCGCGGCTCCTGAAGCGGGCCCGGGCCGAGGGCATCGTCGAGATCCGGATCGTCGATCACGCGTCCGCGGATTCGCCCGCCGCCGACGTCATCCGCCAGCGCTTCGGCCTTGCGGCCGTTCACCTCGCGCCCGCCCTGGTCGGACCCGAGGAGATCAGCCGGCGGATGATCGGGCGCCTCGCCGCGGATGTCCTGCACGCCGCGATCCGCGATGGGGCGGTCGTCGGGATCGGGGACGGCGCGTCCATCTCCGCGGTCGCCGACGTGATCGCGGCCGACGAGCCGCTGCACGAGACGGGCGCCACGGTCGTCCCCCTGGCCGGGGGCTACTGGTTCGGCGGTCCCGCTCGCGAGCCGTTCCGGCGGGTGGCCGATGGAATCGGCGGCGTGCCGCTCGGCCTCCTCGCGCCCGGCCTTGTCGACGATCCGGCGACGAAGACCGCGCTGTGCGCCCACGCGGGTGTCCGGCGGATCCTCGATCTCTGGGATCGGCTCGAGGTCGCGGCCTTCGGGATCGGCGGACCGGTCTGGAGCGCCGCCGCGCTCGGAGCCGAGGTGACGGGTGAGCTCGATCGGGCGGGAGCGGTGGGCGAGGTCCTCGTCAGTCCCTTCGACATCGACGGCCGGCTCGTCTGCGACGCGCTGCGGGATCGGACGATCGCCTTCGATGCACGCGAGCTCGATCGCGTGCCCGTTCGAATCGGTGTCGCCGGTGGCGCCGCCAAGGTCCGGCCGATCCTCGGCGCCCTGCGAGGCGGCCTGGTCACGACGCTGGTCACGGACCAGCGAACGGCCGAGGCCGTCGTCGCCCTCGACGACGCCGGGCGCGCCGCATGAGCGCAAGCAACGGCAGCGGGCCGGCACGCGAGGCGGCCGTTCTCGCGATCGATCTCGGGACGACCGAGGTCAAGGTCGGGCTCATGAGCCTCGACGGGCGCCTCCTCGGGCTGGCGCGGGCGGGATATGCCACCGCGACGGACCCGACGACCGGCCGCGCCGAGCAGGACCCGGAGGCGTGGTGGGGCGCGATCGGGCTGGCGGTTCGCGAGCTGATCCGAGCCGCCATCGGCGACGTCGTCGCGATCGGGATCGACGGTCACGGCCCGACGCTCGTCGCCGTCGACGACGCTGGCCGGGCGACCCACCCGGCGATCATCTGGCAGGACACCCGGGCGACCGCCGAGCAGGCGGAGCTCGCGGCCGCGACCGGACTCCAGGGCTGGAGCCTCGCCGGGCTGCCGGCGGCGCTCTGGCTGGAGCGTCACGAGCCGGCCGCCGCCGCGGCGACCCGCTGGTATCTCGCGACCTGGGACTTCGTCGCGTTGCGACTCACGGGGCATCCGACGACCAGCCTCGCGGCGGACCAACCGTTTCCCGATTCCGCGACTCTCGACGCGGCCGGCCTGTCCGGGGCGAAGGCCGCGCCGGCGATCCGCGCCGGGTCGGTGATCGGCCCGCTGTTCGGCGAGGCCGCCACGGCGCTCGGGCTGCGCGCCGGCATTCCCGTCGTCGCAGGAATCGTCGACGCGTGGGCCAGCTTCCACGGCGCTGGCATGGTCCGACCGGGTGACGCGATGGACCCGGGCGGGTCGGCCGGCGGGTTCGGCGTGTACTGGGACCGGCCGCTCGTCGTGCCCGGCTCGTTCTCGACGATCGCACCGCTGCCGGGGCTCTACTCGGTCGGGGGAGCCATGGCGGCGACCGGTCGCGCGGTCGACTGGTTCAGGGTCGAGGTCCTTCGTAGCGCCGCCACGACCGCGACCCTGATCGAGGAAGCGGGCGCGATCCCGGCCGGCGCGGACGGGGTCGTGTTCCTGCCATACCTCGCAGGCGAGCGGTCGCCGCTCTGGGATCCGACTGCCCGCGGCGCCTTCGCCGGGCTCGCGCTGGACCACGGCCGCGGACACCTGACAAGGGCGATCCTCGAGGCGTCGGCGTTCGCGATCCGCCACGTCGCCGAATCGATCCTTGCGGCGGGTGCCGAGGTTCAGACGATGCGGGTCTGCGGCGGCCCGGCCCGGAGCGAGACCTGGAACCAGATCAAGGCCGACGTGACGGGCTTCACCGTCGAGGTGCCCGCGGTCCTCGAGACGGCGGTGGCCGGCTCGGCGATCCTGGCGGCCACCGGTGTGGCCGCCTGGTCCGACCTTCCGGCGGCCATCCGCGGGATGACCCGCTCGTCGCGCCGGCTTGCGCCCAACCCGGCGAATCGGGCTCGCTATGACGCGACGTACGACGCGTATCGTCGGCTCCATCCGGCCATCGGTCCGATCGTCCGTGAGCTCAATGAGCGCAACCAGCTCGACGCGGGCGCCGCGGTGGTCTCCCCAGCTCAGGTCATCGGATGACCACGACGCCGACGCCCGCATCGAGGCGGCCGGGCCGCCTCGTGGCCGACGATATTCACGTCACCTTCCAGCCGCCGACGAGCGGCGCCCCGCCGACGGTCGCCTTGGACGGTCTCTCACTCGATGTCGCGGGCGGCGAGATCGTGGCGTTGATCGGGCCGAACGGCTGCGGCAAGTCGACGTTCCTGCGGGTCGCCGCCGGGCTGCTCGCCCCGGAACGCGGCGAGATCAGGCTCGACGGCCGCCCGATCACGGAGCCCGACGAGCGGATCGGGCTCGTCTTCCAGGAGCCGCGTCTCCTGCCGTGGCGCACGGCGGCGCGGAACATCACGCTCCCGCTCGAGCTCGCCGGCTGGACGGCCGAACGCCGCGCCGAGCGACTCGACGAGCTCCTCAACGCCGTCGGTCTCGGGGCTGCTGCAGCGCTCCGACCGGTCCAGATGTCGGGCGGCATGCGGCAGCGGGCCGCGATCGCGCGGGCGCTTGCGCTGTCGCCCGACGTCCTGCTCCTCGACGAGCCGTTCAGCTCCCTCGACGCCCTGACACGAGAGCGCTTCAACCTCGACCTGCTCCGGCTCCAGGAGGCGATGGGCACGACGATCGTCATCGTCACCCACAGCATCCCCGAGGCGATCCTCGTCGCGGATCGGGTCATGGTCCTGACGCCCCGCCCCAGCCGAGTCGCCGCGGAGGTCGGGATCGACGCCCCGCGGCCGCGCTCGATCGAGCTGCTCGACGAGGCGATCGTGTCGCGGGCCGCGGCCCAGATCCGGGCACATCTCGAGCCCTCGGAGCAGGTCGCGTGAGCCGCGACCTGGCGGCCGTCCCCGAGCGAGCGCCGATTGCGAATGGCGCCGCGTCCGCGACCCTCGCCGGATCGGTCGCGACCCTGTGGCCGATCGCCGTTGCCTTCGCCGCGTTCGTGATCGTCTGGAAGATCGCGGCCGTCGTCGCCGGGCTCGGGTTCATCCTCCCGGCGCCCGAGGTCGTCGGGGCGCGCTTCATCGGCGCCTGGGCGGACGGGACGATGGAGCCGCACGCGTGGACGACCGTCGTCGAGGTCGCCCTCGGGTTCGCCGCCGGCGCCGGAGTCGGGCTGGCCGTCGGGTACCTGATCGCCCGCTCCCGGCTGGTCGAACGCCTCGTCTCGCCGTATCTCGTCGCCGCCCAGGCAGTCCCGATCCTGGCCCTCGCCCCGCTCCTCGCGCTGTGGTTCGGACCCGGCCTCCTGGCCAAGATCGTGATCTGCGGCCTGATCGTCTTCTTCCCGGTCGCGATCGCCACGATGGTCGGGATCCGCACGGTCGACCGAGGGCTTCTCGAGCTTGCGGCGTCGCTGCGCGCCACGCGGCGGCAGGTCCTCACGACCATCGAGATCCCGGCGGCGCTGCCATCGATCCTCGGGGGACTCCGCGTCGGTGCGACCCTGGCCGTCGTCGGCGCGATCGTCGGCGAGTGGGCCGGCGCGGACAAGGGCCTCGGCGTGCTCGTCAATCTCGCCCGCGGCAGCCTCTTCGACTACCCCCTGATGTTCGCGACCCTCGTGACGATCGCGCTGCTCGGGATCGCCTGCTATGTCCTCGTCGTCCTCGCCGAGCGCCGCCTCGTCGGCGTCCGCTGATTCCCACCCGGAGGAACTTCATGCTGTCTCGCCGCTCCCGCTCCATCGTCGCGATGATCGTGACTGCCGTGTTGGTCACAGCGTGCGCGTCGAGCTCGACGCCGGCGCCGTCAGGCCCCGGTCCGGCGTCCACCCCGAGCGTTGCCACGAAGCTCAACGTCGGTCTCGGCTACATCCCGAGCGTCCAGTTCGCGGCCTTCTACCGCGCCGACCAGGCCGGCTACTACGCCGCGGAGGGGCTGACGATCACGTTCCAGAACGCGATCGACGCGGACCTCGTCCCGAAGGTGGGCGCCGGAACACTGGACCTCGGACTCTCCGACGGGACGAGCGTGATCCCGGCGGTCAGCCAGGGCGTTCCGATCAAGTACGTCGCGACCGTCTACGCCAAGTTCCCCTCGATCGTCTTCGCCAAGGCCAGCAGCGGCATCACGGACGCCAACGGGCTCGTCGGCAAAAAGCTCGGGATCCCGGGCAAGTACGGCTCGTCCTGGATCATGCTCCAGGCCCTGCTCGCCTCGAAGAAGCACACGACGAGCGATCTCACGATCGTCGAGTACCCAGACTTCGGGCAGGGTGCCGCGGTCACGGCCGGCGCGGTCGACGCCGCGACCGGCTTCGACAACAACGAGCCGGTCCAGCTTGCACAGACCGGAGAGAAAGTGACGATCCTCCGCGTCGACGACGTCACGCCGCTGCCCGGTCCCGGGATCATCGTCGGGACGGCCACCTTGACGGCCAAGAAGGCTGCGGTCACCGCGTTCGTCCGGGCGACGCTCAAGGCAATGAACGAGATCGCGGCGACGCCGTCCGTCGGGGTGGACGCCGCCGTCAAGGCGGTGCCCGATCTCGCCAAGAACCGGTCGCTCCAGGAGGCGATCCTCGCGGCGACGATCGCGGACTGGCGCCCGAACGGCGCCGCGGCGGGCTCGCCGATCACGGGCGCGGTCGACACGGCCGCGTGGGACAAGACGGTGACCTTCATGACCTCGCTCGGCCTCGTCCCGAAGCCGGTGACGACGACGAACCTGGTCGACACCACGGTCGCGCCGGGGCCGTAGGGTCGATCGCGGCGGATCGCGGCGGATCGCGGCCGATCACGGCTCGAGAGCCCTCCCTGGGGGCGGCTGCCCCCTATGATCGGGCGATGAGCGCGACCGCGAGCCCGCCGCCCGCCGGGCCTCCATCGGCGCCTCCGTTCACCGTCCGGGCACGGATCGTCTCGCCGCTGGCCGGCGGTGGAACGATCGATCTCGCCGACGGGCTCGTCGAGGTCGATGTCGATGGCCGGATCGCGTCCGTCGCTCCGGTTGCCGGTGCGTCGTCTGAGGCGCCGTCGACCGCCGTCGACCTCAGGCCCTGGGCTGTCCTGCCCGGGATGGTCGACCTGCATGCCCACCTGCCGCAGGTCCCGAACGTCGGGCTGGGCTACGCACTCCCGCTCCTCGACTGGCTCGACCGGCTGACGTTCCCGACCGAGCGCTCGTGGGCCGACCCCGTGGTCGCCGAGCGGCTCGCGCCGGCGATCTTCCGGGCGTTCGCGGCGGCCGGAACGACGACGGTCCTCGCGTACGGGGTCGTCTACGAGGCGGCGATGGACGCGGCGTTCCGGGCGGCCGAGGCACATGGGATCCGGGCAATCCTCGGCAAGGTGATGATGGATCGGCGCACCTACGATCCGACGATCGAGCCGTCGACGATCCTCGAGCGGACGCTCCGCGAGAGCCGGTCGCTCGCCGAGCGCTGGCACGGCGCGGCTGGCGGCCGGCTCGGTTACGCGGTCACCCCGCGGTTCGCGATCTCGTGCACGGCCGAGCTGCTGCGCGCATCGGCGGCGCTCGCGACCGATCTCGGGTGCTGGTGGCAGAGCCACGTCTCCGAGGATAGGGCCGAGATCGCCGAGGTGGCGCGCCTCTTTCCTGACGCCCGCGACTACCTCGACGTGTACGACCGTGCGGGCGCTCTCGGGCCGCGATCGGTCCTGGCCCACGCGATTCACCTCACGCCACGGGAGGCGGCGCGCCTGGCCGAGACGGGGACGCGGGTCGCCCATTGCCCGACATCGAATCTGTTCATCGGTGCGGGTGTGATGCCCCTCGCCGATCGGCTCGCGGCCGGGATCCAGGTCGGGCTCGGATCGGACGTGTCTGGCGGCGCCGAGCTGTCGATGTTCGGGGTCATGCGCGCAGCTGCTTACGCGCAGCAGGCGCGGCGGGCGCTCGCCGGGGACCACGGCGACGATCGCGCCGCCCTCGGACCGCTCGACTGGCTGCGGCTGGCGACGCTGGACGGGGCTCGGGCGCTCGGGCTCGACGCAGAGATCGGCTCGATCGAGGTCGGCAAGGACGCCGACCTGATCGCCGTCGATCCCGGTGCGACGGCGCCGCTCGGGGCGGATCTCGACGCCGACGGGCTCCTCGACGACCCAGCCTCGCTCGTCAGCCGGCTGATCTTCCGCGCCGACGCGTCGATGGTCCGGGCCGCCTGGGTCCGCGGCCGCCAGCTGGAGGGGCCGGCATGATCGACGCGCGGTTCGGCCACGTCAACCTGATCGCCCGCGATTGGCGCGCCCTGGCCGACTTCTATGTCGAGCTGTTCGGCTGCGTCCTGGTCCCGCCCCAACGCGACTACGCCGGGCCCGATCTCGAGCGCGGGACGGCCGTTCCGGGCGCGGCGCTGCGGGGCGCACATCTCCGGCTCCCCGGGCATGGGCCCGACGGACCGACGCTCGAGATCTACCAGTTCTCGGCGATGCCCGAGGGGCTGCCGCCGGTGGTCAACCAGCCCGGCTTCCAGCACATCGCGTTCGCCGTGCCGTCGGTGGCGGAGGCGCGGGCCGCGGTCCTGGCCACGGGCGGCGGGATCGTGGGCGACATCGTCACGCTCCGGACAGCCGACGGCCGGTTCGTCACCTGGACCTATGTGACGGACCCCGAGGGCAACATCGTCGAGCTCCAGTCGTGGTCGGACGTGCGGCCGTGAATCACAGGATGACGATGCCGCTTCCGACCGGGTCGCGGGCGCTCCCGAGAGCCTTGAGGATCTCGCGCGTTCGCAGGGGCAGATCTGCGAATGCTCCAGGGGCGGAGGCGAGCGCCTGCCTGTTTCGCCTCGTATCGGCCACGAGGAGGATCACGTGATCGGCTCCGCCGTCGCGACGCTTGAGCGTGAGGCGACGCTCGGTTGCCTGGAGGTCGTCGAGCGCGGTCTCCGCGTCGACCGGAAGCCGCCAGCCGTTGCCGCGGATCATCGCGTCCCAGGCCCGGAGGTCGCCCTCGATCGGGAGAGGCACCTCCGTCGACCAGCGCAGGCTCGGGTGGAGACGCACCCGCAACCGCTCGAGCAGCCGCACCTGGCCGGCATCTCGGATGGCGTCCCCGGCCGGGTAGGCTCGGAGCCTGACGTCCAGCCCGACCACAGCCCCGAATGCCGCCAGCTCGCGGACCGTGGACCTGCGCGTACCCGATTCGATTCGCTCGATCCCGGTCCTCGAGAGTCCGCATGCCCTGCCGACGACCTCTCGGCTCACGCCCGATCCGCGCCGCGCCCGTGCCAGGTCGGCACGAACGCGACCCTCGTCCTCCAGGGCTCGGGCGGCGGCGCGTGCCACCGGTCCATGTCTTGTCGTCATTGGACGATGGTGCGCCACCGTCATTCACCGGCGCTCAACTGCACGCCCGACCGGCGTTGTGACGACCGAGCCGAGCGCGCGACCCAAGCGGACGCTCGAATGCGGCGACCCAGTCGCCAATGTGCACGAAGGTTGGGCAGCCCGACGACTGGCGGCAGCCCCGGACGTCGTAACGCCCGCTCAGCGTGCACCGGACGCGGTCGGGCGAGGAGCGCCGCGCCGTGAGCGACCCCGCGGACATCGTCATCACCGGCGGCACGATCGTGGACGGGACGGGGGCGCCGGCACGGAACGGAGACCTGGCGATCCACGGCGAGCGGATCAGGATGCTCGCGTCCGGCGAGACGCCCCCGACCGCCCGTCGAACGATCGATGCCCGTGGCAAGGTCGTCGCGCCCGGCTTCATCGACCTCCACTCGCACTCGGCGCTGATGATCCTCGCCGACCCGGACCACGGGGCCAAGGTCCGCCAGGGCGTGACGACGGAGCTCGTCGGCGTCGACGGGCTGAGCTATGCGCCGTTTCCGAACCGAACGGACCTCGACGACATGGTCCACATGAACGCCGGCCTCGACGGCGACCCGCGCGACGCCGAGGGGGCCCAGGGCACGAGCGGGCGAGGCCACCCGATCAAGATCGATTGGGCGACCGTCGAGGGCGTCCTGGCCCGGTACGACACCGGCGCGGTGGTGAACGTCGCCCAGCTCGTCGGCAACACCCCGCTCCGGATTGCCGCCCTCGGCTGGGACGAGACGCCGTCAACGCCGGATGCGATGCAGGACCAGCGGGCACGACTCCGGGAGGCGATGGAACAGGGCGCGTTCGGCGTCAGCAGCGGTCTCGACTATCCGCCGGGCGCCTACGCCACGACCGACGAGCTCGCCGAGCTCGCGCACGAGGCGGCCCGGCTGAACGGCATCTATCACACCCACGTCCGCTACTCGCTCGGCGACCGCTTCCTCGATCCGTTCCGCGAGGCGATCGAGATCGGCCGGCGCGGCGAAGCGCCTGCCCACATCACCCACTTCTATCACCGGTTGACCTTCCCCGGCACGCCCGGCCAGATGCTCGACCTCGTCCACGATGCGACGGCGCGCGGACAGGACGTAAGCTTCGATCTGTATCCGTCCGAGTGGGCCAGCACGAGGCTCCTGATCCTCATGCCCATCTGGATCCTGGCCGGCGGCCCGACTCGAACCAAGGAGCGGCTGGCCGATCTCGGAGTCCGGGATCGGATCCGGCAGGAGTTGCGAGACCGCGGCCAGCTGTTCGCCGGCAGCGGCGGCATCCGCGACATCCGGATCGGCTACCTGCGCCGGCCCGAGAACCTCCAGTGGGAGGGTCGGACGCTCGGCGAGCTCATCGACGACTCGGGGGTCGATGCCGTCGACGCGCTCTGTGACCTGCTGCTCTCGGAGGACCTTCGACCGAACGAGGTCACGCCCGGCCCGAATCTTGCCGGCACCCGGCAGTTCCTCCGCCATCCGGGCGCGATGATCGGCACCGACAGCGTCTTCGTCGGCGCGAGGCCGAGCCCGCGGACGTATGGCAGCTACCCGCGGATCCTGGGCCAGTTCGTGCGTGACGAGGCGCTCCTCAGCCTCGAGGATGCGGTCGCGCGGATGACGTCGATGCCGGCCGCCCGGCTCGGCCTCCGCGACCGCGGCACGATCCGCGACGCCGCGGTTGCCGACCTGGTGATCTTCGATCCGGCGACGGTCCGGAGCGACGCGACGATCGACGATCCGACCCGCGAACCCGAGGGAATCGAGACGGTCATCGTGGCCGGCACTCCGGTGGTCGATCGCGGACGCCCGACCGGCGCGCGGCCGGGTCGCGGCCTGCGGCGCGGCCGGGATTGAGAGGCGCCCGCGGACCCAGCGCGGACCGGCGGGAGGGCTACGTCCCGGACGCCTGGAGGACTGCCCCCAGGCCGTCGCGCTCGCCGGCCGGCGACGCCGGGTCGGCCGACTCGGACCGCCGGCGGTCGTCGAAGAGCCGCAGCTCCGCCTCGCGGGCAGCCGCCTCGGCGCCGCGGTCGGGCCGGATCTCCGCCCAACCGACGGACAGTCTCAGGGACACCGCACCGGCGGCGAGCCAGACGTCGCAGTTCGTGCGAATCCGCTCGACGTAATTGATCGCGCTGACCTCGTCGGTCTCGACGAGGAGCACTCCGAACCGGGTCGTGCTCAGGCGCGCGAGCCGGTCGGCCGCCCGAGCGTGACGGCGGATCGTCGAGGCGACCGGCGGGATCAGCCGATCGGCGGCCGCCGCGCCCACACGGTCGGCGAGTCGATCGAGTCCTGCGAGCTCAACGAGAACGATCGTGGCCGGTCGCTCATAGCGCTCGGCCCGTGCGGTCTCCTCCTCGAGCCACGTCGCCCAGGAGGACGGCGAAGCGAGCTTCGGGAAGGCGGCGGCCGGGGGCTCGACTCGGGTGCGATCGCCATCGCCCGTGCGATTGGAGGCACCGTTGGACCCGCCATTCCCGGCCGGCGTCACGAACCAAGGCTGGCCCGCATCGGCCGACTGCAGTCGCGGACGGTGGCCGCTCGACCCTGCGCTGGCGGTCATCGGACGGGCCGATCGTCGGCTCGCCCAATCGCGGATGCGGGGCACGATGATCAAGCCCGCGACGATGAGGGCGTTGACCACCAGGGCGATCACCAGGACGGTGACGGTCTCCTGAGTCAGCATGGGATGAGGGCTCCGGTCACGATCGAAGAAGCGAGGACGAACGATGAACCCCGACGATAGAGCCGGGACGGCTCGTCTGACGATCGTTCATGGGCAAATGGCCCGACTTGGCGGTGCGATCGGACAACGGCCGGTCCGGTTGGCTCGCGGGCGGTCGGGTCTAACCGTGATCGGCGAGGTTCATGACCGTTCGGGCGGGTCCGGTCCGGTCCGGTGACGTGAACGCTCGGGCGATCGAGCTGCCGTCAGGACCGCACGACGCCGGCGACCTCGGCCAGCTCGGCAGCGTCGTCGAGGGCGCGAACAAACAGGCTCTCGCTCGGAGCCTCGGCCGCTGCGGCCAGGGAGGCGAGGTCGATCGGCTCGACGGCGCGGCTCGGTGACGGCCGGCCGAGCAGGTAGCCCTGTCCCGTGCCGATGCCCATCGCCCGGACCACCGCGAGCTGCTCCGCCGTCTCGACGCCCTCGGCGACGACGCTGGCACCCCACCGCCCGGCCAGCTCCTGGATCGCCCGGAGCACGGCATGCGACGGGTCGTTGCGGGCGCCCTGGACCAAGGACAGGTCGATCTTCACGATCTCGAACTTGATTTCGCTCAGCAGGCGCAGGCCGGCGTTGCCCGCTCCGACGTCGTCGGCCGCCAGGCGCATCCCGGCCCGCCGGCAGGCCTCGACGCTCTTGCGCAGCGTCTCGAGGTCCTCGACCTCCTCCCGCTCGGTCAGCTCCAGCACGATCTGATCGAGCGCGATCCCGTTCCGATGGAAGATCGCCTTGAGCTCGCCCGCCCGGAACTCCTTCGATTCGAGCGTCCGCGGCGACAGGTTGACGCTCAGGTAGACGCCGGGCTCGAGGTCGCCGACGCCAGAGGTCACGACATCGAGACAGGCGAAGTCGAGCTCCACGGTGCGGCCCGCGACCTCGGCCGCCGTGAACAACGCGCTGGCGTTCGCGAACGCGCTGCCGTCGGTCGGCCGGACGAGCCCCTCGAACCCAACTACCTGGCCCGTCGTCATCGAGAAGATCGGCTGGTAGACGGGGCGGAGGGCTCGCGCCGCAAGAATGGATTCGATGCCGGCGGTCAGCTCGGCGGTCGAGCGGCTCTCCTCGCCGCGGCCGTGGATCGCCTCGTCGAAGACGACGACCGCCGTCCGCCCGTGGCGCTTGCACCAGTAGAGCGCGGCGTCCGCGTTGCGGAAGAGGGAACGGGTGTCCGCTGTTGGCGTCGGTACCGCCGTCACGCCGATCGACAGCGAGAACGGCTCGACGGGCGTGCTGCCGTCGCCGCCACCGAGCGCGGACGACAGGATCCGGCGGGCAACGGAGAGGGCCGTCTCGATGCCGGTGTTGGGCAGGAGAACGGCGAATTCGTCGCCGCCGACGCGGAACGCGCGATCGGTGCGGCGGAGGATCGTCGCCGCGATCCGCCCGACGGCGATCAGGAGGTCATCGCCGGCCACGTGCCCGCGACTGTCGTTGACCGTCTTGAGATCGTCGACGTCGATCAGCAGGAGGGCGAGTGGCGTCTGCTCGCGGCCGACGCTCTCGAGCTGGCGCGCAAGCTCGTCCTGGAAGGCGCGGTGATTGCCGAGCCCGGTCAGGCCGTCGAGCAGGGCGTCCAGGCGCGCTCGGTTGTAGAGCTCGACCAGCTCGTCCCGCTCGGCCGCGATCGCGGTCGCGTGGCGCAGGACCGCTCGACCCTGGGACGCCATGAAGGGGGGAAGACAGATGGCGGCGAGGACGAGGGCAACCGTTGCCGGCCAGCGCCGTTCGAGCCCGTCGGCCGGCCAGAAGCCCTCGAGGGCGGACACGGCCATCAGGACCACGAACGGCAAGAGCAACCCGATCGCGAGCCGAAAACGGATCGTGTCCAGCCGTCCGCGATCGCGCCAGGCGGGTTCGTTCTGGTTGGGCCCGGCCATGGTTCCCCTTGTTGTGCCCCGGAGCACCACTTGTACGTGGGACACCGATCGTTGGGGCTCTGCTGAAGGTACCGAAGGCCGTAGCCGATTGGTCCAGAGACGCGTCGGTGCCCACCCCGTACGGTCGGTCAACTGCCGGGGAATCGGAGGTCATCAGGCGTGCATGCGGGGCGCGTGTTCGGGCGCGTGATCGCCAGCGGAGTCATGGCGCTCCTCGTGGCGGCGATCGCCCTGCCTGCAATCTGGCCGGACACGCCGTGGATCGCCACGGTTGCGGCCGCGAACTGTGACAAGGCTCCCCACCAGATCGTGCTGTCGGCGCCGAACGCGTCGCCGCGAGCGGGGACGCCGACGACATGGATCCAGTTCAGCGTGACCTATCGCGACACCAAGGGCTGCCCGCCGACGAGCGTCGTCGCGGTGGTTCCGGGGGCTGGTCAGGTGCCGTTGATCGGGACCGGGAACTATGCCACCGGCGTCAGGTTCCAGGGCGTGATGCGCCTGCCAGTCGGGACTTGGCGTTACCGGTTCGATGCGACCTCGTCAACCGGCGGTGGCCTGACCAGCGCCACGATCGCGGGACCGGGCACGATCGTCATCGCCTTGCCGCCGCCGACGCCGAGCCCCACGCCGAAGCCGACCCCGACTCCGACACCCAATCCGATCCCGACGCCCCTGCCGACTCCGAGGCCGACACCCAAGCCGACTCCGAAGGCCACCGTTCCACCCTCGCCCAATCCTCGCCCGACCGCAAAGCTGTCAACCGGGCCGGGCTCGTCCGGGTCGAGCAGCTCGCCGAGCGCCGGATCGGGACCGGACGGGACGGATCGACCGGGACCCTCGCAACCGCCGGGCGGCGGCGGTCCAGTCGATGACTCCGGTGGCGGAGGCCTCGTCATGCCCGACAACGGCGGAGAAGGGGATTCGGGATTCTCTTTCCGCCTCCCGGGACTGGACCTCGATCCTACGGCGTCGGTACCGCTCGGGACGTGGCTCGCGACGACGACGTTTGGCGTCCTGATGTTCGCCGTGGTGTTCCGCGGGCGCGGCCTGGCCGTCGAGCTTCCTGGTGAGCTGTCGGTCCTGGTGATGAAGCGGCGACGGTCGACCCGCGGGGGGCTCCGCGGACCGAATCCGGCCCTTCCTCATGGCGCAGCCGAAGCGGTCGTCGCGCTCGCCGGCGAGGCAGCCACGGGCGAAGCGAGCGCCCCGACGAATTTCGACGACGCACGCCGCCGGGCCGGCACCACCCAACGTCCGGCACGCCGCTTCGCCCGGCCTCCCGCCGCCGGCGCCGATCGCCGGATCATCGCCTACCGGTCCGTTCGGGTATCGGCCGGGCCCGACGAGCTCCGCACGGCCGAGCTGACCCGGCTCGATCGACGCGACGAGGTCGAGGTGATCGGCGAGGAGGCGGGCTCGCTCCGGATCAGGACGCCCGACGGCGTCGAGGGCTGGGTTCCCCGCGTCGTGCTGGTCGGCGCGCCGCCCCCGGAGGGCGTCGTAGCGGCGGGCGAATCGAAGCCCGCGAAGGCGACGCGTCGGCGGCGGGTCCCGGCGCTGCGTCGCGGACGGGCCGCGATCGATCCGACCCCGCCAACCGGCGGGACCTGACGCCGGGCGAAGGTTCGTTGGCCAGGCCGGGCGCGTCCCGTCGAGGGCGACTGCCCGCGGTCAGCTAGCGGGCCGGGTCAACGGGTCGGGCGCGGGGCCGCAGGAGGCCGACGCTCGGGAGCGATCCGCCGGCGATCCCTCAGTCGACGGGTTCGGCAGCCAGCTCGGCCGCAAGTCGGTTGAGCGCCAGGTCGATCGCATCGGACAGATCGCCCTTGGCGGGCGGGCTCGCCCAGCCGAAGCCGATCGCGATGTGGTTCGGGACGCCGTTGCCGACGGCCTTCAGCTCGCGCTCGCACGAGGCTCGCGCCCGCTCGACGAAGTTGATCGCGGCGATCTCGGTGGTCTCGGTCAGGAGGATCCCGAACCGCGCCTGCTCGAGTCGGGCGATGTGATCGCTCGAGCGGATCTCGCGGCCGAGGCGTCGAGCGCACGCGGCGAGTGCCCGCTCGGACACATCCCAGCCCCACTGGCCGGCCAGCTCGGCGAGGCCGACGATCTCGACGAACGCAACCGTCACGGGCCGGTGGTATCGCCCGACCCGGGCCTGCTCGCTCAGGACGATCCGATCCCAGAAGCGCGGGCCGTCGGTGCCGGTGAGCACGTCGGTCCAGCCGTCGGGTTGCGGGATGGGGCGGATCGCCCCGGACACGTCGAACGAGCCGATCGGGACCATCCGGGTGTGGCGGGCCACGAGCTCGACGCGCTCGGTCCTGGCGACGGCGGCGGCGCCGCGGTCGACCTCGACGGCGGCGGCCGCGTCGACGGCGGCGTCGTGCCGGGCTTCCCCGGCACCGGCATCGGGGTTGGCGGCATCGGCGGCGCGACGGTGTTGGGCGGCATCGGGGACGGGGTCGTACGCAGGGTCGGCGACAACGCCGGACCGCTGTCCGGTCGCATCCTCGGGCTGGCGGTCCGGCACCTGCGTCGGCGGCCAATGCATGCTCGACCCGCGGTCGATCTCGGATGCCATCGATTTCCTCAGTCGCGTCCCATCGATGACGATGGGGTCAGATCTGGCCGTCGCAACCCCCGGTCCGGCGCAGGAAGGATCGTCGGTCACATCGCTCATCGAGACCCCTCCCCATTGGTACGGCAGCGGTCCTGTACCCCCAGTTGATCGGGACCGGGTGGTACCCTCGCAGGCCAAGGAGGGACGCCAAGCCGCGATGACGATCCGGACCTCGCCCAGCCGGACCACCACCCCGGTCAGCCCGCAGCGAACCGTGTCTGATGCGCTCGTCGTGCATCCCGGCGCCATCGTTCCGGGCCGGGTCCAACCGGCCGCTCCGCTCCGTCGGGAGGGCCCGGCCAAGCTCACGGGGGAGGCGAAATACGCCGACGACCTGGTGTTCCCGGGCGCGTGGTACGGCGCGACGATCCGGTCGAGCGACGCCCACGCACGGTTCGACGGGTTCGACCTCGATCCCGCGATCGACTGGTCGAAGGTCGCGGTCGTCACCGCCGCCGACATCCCGGGCGACAACGTCGTCAGCCTGATCAGCGACGACCAGCCGGTCCTCGTTCCGGTCGGGGGCGAGATCCAGCACCATGCGGAACCGCTCGTGCTCCTTGCCGCCGCCGATCGCGAGACCCTCCGCCACGCCCGCCACGCCGTCACCGTCCGGACGACGCCCCTCGTCGCCGTCTTCGATCCGCTCGCGAGCGACCACGTCTTCGCCCACTACGAGATCGCGTCGGGTGACCTCCAGGCAGGCTTCAACGACGCCGACTTCGTCCTCGAGGGCGAGTACCGGGTCGGCCACCAGGAGCAGCTCTACATCGAGAACAACGCGATGATCGCCGTGCCCCGCGAGGACGGCGGCGTCGCCGTCCATGGCTCGCTCCAATGCCCGTTCTACATCCACAAGGCGCTGATGCGGGCGCTCCGCCTGACCGGCGAGCAGGCCCAGGTGGTCCAGGCCGAGACGGGCGGCGGGTTCGGCGGCAAGGAGGAGTACCCCTCGATCATCGCCCTTCACGCGGCGCTCCTCGCCCGCCGGACGGGCAAGCCGGTCCGGATGATCTACGACCGCCACGAGGACCTGGCCGCGACGACGAAGCGTCACCCGGCCATCGTGACCCATCGGACCGGGATCAAGGCCGACGGCACCCTCGTCGCCCAGGACATCGAGGTCGTGATGGACGGCGGCGCCTATTGCACCCTGACGCCGGTGGTCCTGAGTCGCGGGGCGATCCATGCCGGTGGTCCGTACCGCTGTCCGAACGTCCGCATCCGGGCCCGCGCGACGCGCACGAACACCCCGCCGAACGGCGCCTTCCGCGGCTTCGGCGCTCCCCAGGTCGAGTTCGCGGCCGAAATCCAGATCGGGCGCCTCGCCGAGGCTCTCGGGATCAGTCCGCTCGAGATCCGGCGGCGCAACCTGTACCGGATCGGCGACGAGACGCCGACGGGGCAGGTCCTCCGCGAGAGCGTCGCCGCCGAGGAGGTCCTCGAGCGCGCCGCCGAAGCGGCAGAGTTCGAGGGGGTTCGCGCCGGGACGTCGAAGGCAGGTGCCCGGCGAGCCGGCTCCGGTCACGTGCCGGGATCGCCGCTCCGGACGAGTCGCGATCGGAGCGCGTCGGGGATCGGCGTCGCGCTCGCCTGGCATGGCGCGGGGTTCACCGGCTCGGGCGAGGTGAAGCTCGCCAGCGTTGCGTCGGTCGAGCTCGCCGGGGACGGGCGGGTCCGGATCCTGACCGGCTCGACCGAGATGGGGCAGGGGACGAAGACGATCTTTCCGCAGCTCGTCGCGGCCGAGCTCGGGCTGGCCGCCGGCGAAGTGGAGATTGCGCCGCAGGACACCGCCGTGGTCCCCGATTCCGGGCCGACGGTCGCCAGCCGCACGGCGATGGTCGTCGGCGGATTGCTGATCCAGGCGGCGCGCCGTCTCCGAGCGGAGGTCGAGGCGCGCAACGGTGGCGCGCCCTTTGCCGACGTTCGCGCCCGGGACGCCGCGGACCATGGCCCGACCCGGATCGATCAGCAGTTCGAGCCCTACCCGCATGTCCACTTCGACGACGACACGTACCGCGGGGACGCCTACCCGGCGTTCGGCTGGGCTGCCTGCGTCGCGACCGTCGACGTCGACCTCGACACGGGCGAGGTCACGGTCCGCGACGTCGTCGCTGCGGACGACGTCGGGCGGGTCATCCACCCGGTCCTGGCCGAGGGCCAGGTCGAGGGCGGCACCCTGCAGGCGATCGGCTACGCGACGATCGAGGAGATCAAGCTCCACGACGGTCGGTATCTCAACGACCGCCTCGCGACCTACATCATCCCGACGGCGCTCGACGCTCCGCGGATCCATGCGATCCTCGTCGAGGCGCCGTTCAGCGGCGCGCCGCACGGCGCGAAAGGGATCGGCGAGCTGCCGATGGACGTCGGGGCGCCGGCGGTCGTCGCCGCCATCCACGACGCGGTCGGCACGTGGATCCACGAGCTGCCCGCATCGCCGGAACGGATCCTCGCGGCGCTCGGCGCGACGCCGCGGTCATGACGAGCTGGCGATTCACCGTCAACGGCGACCCGGTCGAGGTCGACGCTCCGGGGATGCGGCGGCTGCTCGACGTCCTCCGCGAAGAGCTCGCCCTGACGGGCACGAAGGAAGGCTGCGGCGAAGGCGAGTGCGGCGCCTGCACCGTCCTCGTCGACGGCGCCCCGGTCGACTCGTGCCTCGTGCCCGTCTGCCAGGTCGACGGCGCCAGAATCGCCACCGTCGAGGGGCTGGCGGCGAGCTCGCCCGAGGGCCCGGTTCTCGACCGCCTCCAGCAGGCGTTCCTCGAAGCCGGCGGCGCCCAGTGCGGGATCTGCACCCCGGGCATGCTGATGGCGGCCCGGGCATACATCGACAGCGGAGGTGGCCCGGACGAGGCGGCGATCCGGACCGCGATCGCCGGCAACCTGTGCCGGTGCACGGGCTATACGAAGATCGTCGAGGCGATCGCGATCGCAGCCGGAGGCGGAGGATGACCAAGGACAGGGGCCGCGATCGGGCCGCCGCAGCGCAGGCGAGCCCGGACTCGGCGGTGGCCGAGGCCGCCGAAGCCGACGCGGCCATCGAGGCCGCCGCCACGATCGCGGCCGCCGGCGAGGCCCAGCCTGCGACGGACGACGCCCTCGACGAAGGCCTCACGTCGGCCGACTACAGCACCGCATTCAGCCCGCGCAACGTCGCCGTCGGGCTGGCGATCGTGGCCGGCCTCGTCGCGTTCGCCGCCAGACGTCGCCGTCGCCGCGGCCGGGCGCGCCGCGAGGATGGCTGAACCATGCCCGTCGAACCGCCGATCGAGGTCCCCGCGTCGCTCGGCGAGGCCTACGCCATCCTCGCCGAATCGACCGCCGACGACCCGATCATCCCGATCGCGGGCGGGACCGATGTCATGGTCCGGATCACGGGCGAGATCGGCGAGCCGCCCCGTCGGATGGTCGACCTGTCACGTCTCGAGGGCCTGCGCGGCATCACGGTCGACGGCGCTGCGGTCGTCCTCGGCGCCGCGACGACCTATACCGAGATCCGCCGATCCGATGCGTGCCGCGAGCACCTCCCGGCCCTCGTCGAGGCGGCTGCGACGATCGGCGCGGCGCAGATCCAGAACCGCGGCACGCTCGGCGGCAACATCGCGAACGCGTCGCCCGCCGGCGACACGCTGCCCGTTCTGCTCGCGCTCGACGCGGCGATCGTCGTCGGAGGAGCGGGCGGCGAGCGAACGATCCCGGCCGACGACTTCTGGATCGCGTATCGGCGGACGGCGCTCGCCCCTGACGAGCTGATCCTGCGCGTGCGGATTCCGGTCGCCGGCGGCCGCGAGGTCCGCTTCCGCAAGGTCGGGACGCGCCGGGCCCAGGCCATCAGCAAGGTCGTCCTGGCCCTCGCCTGGCGCGAAAGCCACGCGTCGCCGGCCGGCCCGTGGTCCGACGTGCGGCTCGCCCTCGGGTCCGTCGCCGATCGGCCGGTTCGGGTTCGAACAACCGAGGCCGTCCTCGAGGGCGCGACCCCCACGCCGGAGACCGCCGACGCTGCCGCCGAAGCGCTCGCTGCCGAGATCCACCCGATCGACGACGTCCGCTCGACCGCCGCCTACCGACGGGTCGTGGCGGCCCGGGCGCTGCATCGGATGATCCGCGACGCCGGCGGTTGGTAGGGCCGGCCATGGATTCGTGACCGGCCGCGATCCGGACCACTCGCGAGATCTTGCGGATCCCAGGCCGCTCGGCTACCGCCTCAGGCCCGAATGACAGGCGTTCGGCCCGGCGAGCATCCGAACGCATCGGCCTACCGCCGCGCCGCGGACGCCTTCCGAGCCGGCGACCTCGCGGCCATCGCGGAGCTGGTCGACGTCGACGTGGTCTGGCATATCCCGGGCCACCATCGACGGGCCGGCGAGATCCGCGGCCGCGCGGCCGTCGTCGACTGGCTCGCCGGGCTCGCCGGTACCGGGTTCTGGCTCATCGAGCACGACGTGTTCGGCAACGAGGAGCATGTCTGCGCGCTGAGTCTCATGGGCGCCCGACGACCTGGAATCGAGATTGAGACCCGGGTCGTGAGCATCTTCCACTTCCGCGACGGCCGGCAGGTCGAGCGCTGGTTCTTCCCGGAGGACGTCGAGGCCTGGGATCGAATCTTCGGCGACGCCGGCTCTACGATGCGTCCGTGATCGAGATCGTCGGAGCGGCCGCCCCTGGGGGAGACCAGATCCTCACCCCCGACGCGCTGGCATTCCTGGCCGACCTCCAGGCGACGTTCGGGCCGCGGCGCGAGGCGCTCCTCCAGGCCCGGCGCGACCGCCAGGTCGCGATCGACGCGGGGGCCGATCTCGACTTCGACCCGGCCACGGCGGATCTCCGGGCGGCCGATTGGACCGTCCCAACCGCCCCGGCCGACCTCGACGATCGGCGGGTCGAGATCACCGGCCCGGCGGAGCCGAAGATGATGATCAACGCCCTGAACTCGGGGGCGCGGGTCTTCATGGCCGACCTCGAGGACGCCCTCAGCCCGACGTGGGCGAATGTGATCGGCGGCCAGGTCGCGCTGCGCGACGCGGTCCGCGGCGAGCTCGCGTTCACGAGCCCGGAGGGCAAGAAGTACCGGGTCGGTGAGCGGCCCGCCCAGCTCGTCGTCCGGCCGCGCGGCTGGCATCTCGAGGAGCGTCATCTCGTCCTGGACGGCCGTCCGCTGAGCGCCTCGCTGGTCGACGCCGGGCTGTACCTGTTCCACAACGGTGCGGAGCGGATCCGGCGAGATACCGCGCCGTACTTCTACCTTCCGAAGCTCCAGTCGGCCGCCGAGGCGGCGCTCTGGCGCGACGTGCTCGCCCGATCCGAGGAGCGGCTCGACATCCCATCCGGGTCGATCCGGACCACCGTCCTGATCGAGACGATCCACGCGGCCTTCCAGATGGACGAGATCCTCCACGCGCTCGGGCCGTACGCCGGAGGCCTGAACGCCGGCCGCTGGGATTACCTGTTCAGCTGCATCAAGACGTTCCGCGGCCGGCCCGACCGGATCCTGCCCGAGCGTGCCCAGCTGACGATGACCACCCCGTTCATGCGGGCGTACACGGAGCTGCTCGTCCGGACGTGTCACCGCCGCGGAGCCCACGCGATCGGCGGGATGGCGGCATTCATCCCGTCGCGCCGCGATCCGGTGGTCAACGACGCGGCGATGGCCAGGGTCCGCGAGGACAAGGAACGCGAGTCGCGCGACGGCTTCGACGGAACGTGGGTGGCCCATCCGGATCTCGTCCCGTTGGCGACCGAGATCTTCGACGGCGTCCTCGGCGATCGGCCCCACCAGAAGAACCGCGGACGAGATGAGGTCCATGTCAGCGCCATCGAGCTGCTCGATTTCGCCGTGCCCGGCGGTCGGGTCACCGAGAACGGCGTCCGCCTGAACGTCTCCGTGGCCCTCCAGTACCTCGATGCCTGGATGGCCGGCAACGGGGCGGCGGCGATCAACAACCTCATGGAGGACGCGGCGACGGCCGAGATCTCCCGATCACAGCTCTGGCAGTGGCGAGTCGGCCGGGCGCAGATGGACGACGGCCGGTTCGTCAGTGGGGATCTCTACACGACGATCCGCGACGAGGAGCTGGCGTCGCTTGGCGCCCCGGACGGTGGCAACGGGCACCTCGGCGACGCCGCGGAGCTGCTCGACGACCTCGTCCTGAACGACAGATTCACCGAGTTCCTGACGATTCCGGCCGGCGCCCTGCTGGGCTGAA